>Ga0315908_10001495_pt1 | contig 17493 bp, 14 predicted proteins | sample LakEriMetagenome_12_FD_203520 | JGI IMG/M metagenome (GOLD analysis project Ga0315908, IMG submission 203520) | Freshwater fungal communities from buoy surface, Lake Erie, Ohio, United States - Buoy 4 MA124 | ecosystem: Environmental > Aquatic > Freshwater > Lake > Lake biofilm | place: USA... | reverse complement strand
GAACTTGCAACTTGAAAGTGTCTTATTAAATTTGATTTAGAATGTTTTAGGGGAAAAAGGCTTGATTTTAAATGTCTTGGATGTGATAAGGCTTGATATCTAAAACAGGAGTATTTTGAATGAGATCAATTCCTTCTAAGAATAAAACATTACCTTCTATTTTTATTAGTCTCGCCAAAGAAAGTCCTATTGGATTTATTCTATGAGGAGTCCTACTCCCAAAAATACCTTTTATTTTATTTATTTATTTATTACCTACTTTGGCTCCATTGAATTTTGGAGGTTTTATTTTGCTCAAGTTTTTGCTATTTTGTTAATTATGAAACTAAAATATTATCCAAATATGAGAATATTATTCTAAACCTATCAAAGTGTCCAAAGAAATATCACTATTAATAATTAATTTTCCTCTTGATTTCTTTACCAGTTCTGACTATCTTGGAGTTCCAAATTTCTATCTAAAAACTGATGAAATACGACCAATATATTAACAATTTAAACTTTCATTTTTTTCGTCTATATTTTTATCTGTTTTTATTTGTTTTGATATCTAAGCTTCTATTTTATTATTCTTTAGGATATTTATCTAAATAATTTAGTATTTTTTATTTTCTACTTAATTTATCTAATCATTTAACTATTTAATAAATTTTTCTAAACCCTCTTAATAATTTTTTACTTAATTTTCTTATGATTATTCTTATTTTTTTCTAATTTATTAAATCATATAAGATAAAATATCTGATTTAATTATTTGTTTTTATTTATCATATTTTACATGAATGTCTTCTAACTTTATTAAAGCTTTTATTTCATCTATAAAATTGTTAATAAAATTATTTTATAAATTTATATAAATTAATTGTCTAAAAAACATTAGCTGCAATTCAATCAATAAATCATCATTTTATTGCATTAAAAAATATAATAATGATATTAATAATATATTAAAAAAATTTATAAGAATAAATGTTTACTATATATCAAAACAATAATTAAATAACGTATTAATTTTTAATTAAAATATTATATTTTTCTAAATAGCTTTATTATAATTAGTAATAGTAAAAATAAATAGTTATGAATAACAAAGATCAATTGATAAAACACTTTATGATTATAAGTATTGATATAGAAAGTAATTATATAGAAACTATAAATAAAAAACTTAAAATATATTAATAATAAATCTAGATTTGGAATTTCAATAGATATAAAATGGAAATCTATAAACGTCTACGTTATATTAATTAGACAATTTAGATAGTGTCTATAGAGAAAATTGCATTTATCTTAAAAATTTAAACTATTGGATTTTTCCAGAAGGTCCAATAATATTTAATTGCAATGAAAAATAAATATCGAAATAAACAAAAACAAGTGCGAATATTAAATTAAGTCATATTAATAGAAAAATAAATCACTTCATTATGACGGATGAGTATTAGACTAAAAGATACTGTTCATCCTTATTGATATATTAAATCCAAAAGCTAAAAAGCAGTGATAATCTCATCTATGTTCCTTTTTCAATCTGCATTATCACTGAAAAAAATATTTTTGCTTTCAATTAAAAATTACTCAAATTTTTCAATAATTCTGTTTTCACATAAAATAATCACCAAATTCAGCTTAATATTTAATTGAATCAGCAATTTAAAGATTTAATAAATTCGGAAGACAAATAAAAGGGTGAATTGAAATTCAATCAATTAATAGTGAACAAAAACATTAATCAAAGTTATCATTCACAATAATAATAAGGATAATAATAATAATAAGGATATTGAGAATAAGTATAATTTTTTAAAGAGAATAATTTGCTAGAATTTTATATAAGTTGTCTATTCAGCTTATTAAACGAATCATAAGAGAATAACATATATAAATTACAACTGCTTAACTAAGAGGAGATAAGTTTTAGTTAAAGCAAAGACATATTTTTATTAGAAGACAACTACTTAAAGGATGTGGTTAGTAAATTATCGATAGAGATATTGGCAGAAGTGGTGATATCAATAATGCTTGAGAAACAAGTAGTGATAATATCTGATGAAATAGGAAAATTAAGTGGGAGAGTGGAAAGCATATTGCGATTAATAGAACCTTTGCAATATTAATGTTTGTATGTTCCTTTTTTAGCGAGCAACATGACCTAAGTTTTATAAGCAGTAACTCCATTCCTGATTGGAATGAGCAGAACAGATTTCCAGCTCATTGCCAATGAGCTAGATAATTCGAAGACTATTGTGGATTTAGATAATAACCTTATTTTTAATCTTGACCCTCTCGTTTTATAATCTTCATATCTCTACTCTATCAATCTGCATTCAATTTCCAATCTATCCTAACAGTATGTTAATAATAGACAAACTCAGTTGGACACCATTCTTAGAACTGAAATCAAAATATCCTTTCTTAACATTTTCCTAATTATTTTTGACAATATCTTTGAATCATTTGATAAGGACTAATCTCAATTTGATATGGATCGTTACCTTAATCAGTTTAAGTACAGTGCTTCTCATTATCAACTATTGTCAGCCCTTACTTAAACTATGACTTTTAATAAAATGATATAGGAATGTTATCAGATCAAGTCCAATTCAAATTTCAATTTATCTGAACAATCATTATATAAGTTAATGCAATATAATAAACTCATTCAAAAGATAGTGAAGTATAATTAAAATTAGAAACAACTATAGCTCTATCGTAACAAGCACATTCTTAATGCTCTTGATATGATCCAATATGATTCAGTTAAGTCTGATCAGATTACTAGCCATAAAAACCCTATCATCATTTCCTTGCAACCTTATTTCGTAAAGTATGTTCATTGATTGGAGGAGTAACAAATTATTCATCTTATCAGAAATAATTAGTAATATAATCCCAATGAGAACATTGTTAAATCGATTAAAAATGAATTGGTATTCAATCTCAATTAGATTTATAAATTTAGGTAAGAGAAGAAGAGCGATAATATCTTCACCAACAGCAAGCATAGTAACTGTTAAAAAAGTATTAATAATGAATCTTATATCAACGTAAAGAAATAGAAGAGTCTTAATGTAGAAATCCAAAAGTATTAGCATCAAAACTAATTGTATCAAATATAATAATAATCATCATTATAATAAAACTAATATTACAGCATCAATAACAACCAAGAAAGCAATAAGATTATCAATAGTTAAGTGACAACAGATAATAACATGAATAATAGCTTGAAGGACAACAATACAATTTTAAATCAAATATTAAAAAACAGTGACAATTACAATTTAAACAACAATTAAATTAAAAGTGGAAACTTTTATAAACAATATTCTAGTCAAAAGATAATAGAAAACTCACAAGATTACAGTTGTGAGAAATTGCAACACAGTTTCTAATAAAAAAATATCATAAATTTATAAGGAGAAATTGGATAATAGAAGTAGAAGGGAATTTCAGTTATTTCTATCAATTAGTTGAGCAGAAAAATAAGTGATAATAATAAAGTTGAATAGCCTAAAATTTTATAATCCATTTATAAAAAATCGCAGCCTAAATCTAGTGAAAATGAAATCAAAGAGCAATAAGATATTCTCTAATAAAAACTCAAAGGACTTTAAACTGGTTAAGTTAATAATCCAAACATTCAAAAACCAAATTTTGACTTCAATGAATACTTTAAGGATATTAACTAAAAACAGACTTTACATAAATAAACCACATTCTCTAATCAAAATCCTATTTACACTAAAATGCATAATAATTATCCTATTAGGACAATTAGCCAATAAAACTTTATTTATAACAATTAAAACAATCATAATAATAATAATATCAGAAATGCAAATAATAATATCAATGTTTATTATAATAATAATAATTACGATTTCAGTAAAAACTTAAATAATAATTTAAATAGTCATTCTAATAGTATTCTTAATTCTGATAAAAACATAGTTAAATAAAAAATTATAGAAACACATTCTAGTGAAATTAGAGTTATGCCAAATTAAGAAGAAACAGATAAAAAAATAAAAACTTACTAGAATTTTTTTAATAATAAGAATTAAGTATGATATACCGAGGAATAGATGAATGTAAGTATCATTTCAAATGATATTTATGTAAATTAAATTCTAAATAGGAATATGTAATCTAATGATTTAGCTGTCAAGGCCAAAAATGTAACTTTATCATTAAGGTCTGAAATTCAAGATTTAAATAGTTCTAATAAATATAATTAAGATTTAAATGGTTCAAAAAAATAAAAGTATAATTTTAATTAAGACGTTAACATAGTAAGGTAGATTAATTACGATAATGAAATTAATAAATGATTATAATATAAATTAAATATTAGCTTAGATTTGTTTATTTATTGATTTATAATGCAAAATATTTTGTAATATTGTTAAATAATCATGTAGTTTTAGTAGTATTGGTATAGAACTAATGAGCAATTTTGGAGATAGGCTGATTGATATCTAAGAGAGTGTAAGGAAAGTGAGTTTGGATGAAAATTTGGAAATCTGAGAGAGAAGATATGTCGATAAGCAAACGAGTCAATTGGTAAAGTTGGTCGTCTGTATTATCTTGATAGTAAGGGATGATGGGAAGTCCATTAAACAAATTGAAACCAAATGAGTATAGGTGATTGTCAACGATTAACATATTTTTCAGGTTTCTATCTTTGAAAATTGAGAGGTTTTTCAGGTAGTAAGTTCCATTTATCAAAGTGCAATTTTCGCGAAAGAAAACGTGGTCTACTAATTGCTCTCCTTTCTATAAATATTCTATTATTTAACTTGCATATTCTTCTTAACTTGCTGTGAATATTACGATTTCGTAATATTCTCGCAGAATCATAAGCATTTCTCGAGCATAAGGACGAATATTTATACCCACCTATTTTTTATTATTATTTATATTTCTACTTTTATTCTTCTGTTATCTATTATATTTTCCAGTTTTATATAATCACTCCATTTTATGTTTTCTGATGAACTGCAGTGAATTAATGTTTCATCAAGATCCAAAAATAATGTCTTTTTTACTTATATTTTTACAGATATTTATTACCTTTTCTAGGAAATTATCCTAAAAAAAGATAATTTAATTTTTTATTATATTTTTTAATCAAATTTTAATTCATTTTTAAAAAATTAAGATTTTTTACTAAAGATTCAAAATGATTCTTGAATTAATTTATTAACAATTATTCTACTTTTTACATGTAAAAATAAGAATCAAAGAGTTACTATTTATAATAAATAACTAAATTAATAATTTTATTTTTATTATACCTATTTCCTTTTATTTAGTACTTCTAAATATTTTACTCACATCATAGTTAAGTAAATTAATTAATTTTTTCTGTTTATTACTCATTTAATCATAATCAATCATTTTAATAAATTTTTTATTTAAATTTGTTTCTATGTTATTATTTGTATTTAATAGAGGATTTGTCCTCAAAATATTTTTTTTCTGATAAATTTGTTTATTTTCATTATCTATTTCTTTTTATTCAATTATATTTATGTTTTTATTCTATTATATTTATTTTATAGTACTTTGTTTTCTAATTCATTTATTTTTTCCAAATTTTTTAAATTTAAGTTTTTTAACAACAAATAAACTTTTTCTTTATTTATATTTTGATTTTTTATTTTATTTAAATTATTCATTTATTCATCCTTATATTATAATTACTATTATTTGATCTTATTTAAATTATTTATTTATTCATCCCTACTTTATTATTATTTTATTTATTGAAATTATAAATCTGTATATTAATAAATATTATTACTATTTTCAACATATTTTCTTTCACTTTATATTTAATTACTATTCTATTTGTTTAGATTTTATTCAAAAATTTAATTTTTTTACTAATTATGTTTAAAATTAGGCAAATTTAAGAAAGGAATAAAATTTTTATATTTTATTATATTTGATTTATTTTATTAAAAATTTTTTTTTTTATTTTTTTGTTATATTTGACTTTTAGATAGATTTTTTAAATAAATTAAATTTTTTAATTAGTTTGTGTATATAAATTAACTTTTTTAGCTTGATTTATGTTCAGAAATTTAATTATTTTATAATTTATAGTTATTTTAGGAAATTTCTTACGAATCGTCAAATAAGTTCTAACAATATTTTCCATCTGTTTTTTGATTCATTAAAAGATTATAAATTTAATTTCTATTAATTTAATTAAAAAAATCTATTTATAAAAAAATAGAAAATAATTTTATAATAAAATAACAATATAATTAATATAAATAAATAAAATGTAACAGGAACTTGGAAAATTGTTATTGAATTCTAAACAAGATATTAATTATATAAGAAACCAAATTGAAAATATATATACTGACAATAATGGAGATACTGGAATAATTTATAAAAAACTAGTTAGTTAAGTGGATAATTTTGAAAAAAACATAGAAAAAAAAATAGATCAGTTATTAGGAAATATTTTACAAGATAACAATTAAACAATTTAAAAACTTCCAAAAATAAATAATAATAATAATGTTGAATAGAATATATAAGAGAAATTAAAATTTAGTTAAATAAGTAATAAAAGTTTAAATAAGCAAACATCAAAATAAGATTAAGAAAATGTAAATAAGCATTAGCTAAATTAATTAAAATTGACACCTCTTAGTAAGATAATGTATAAGAAATAAGTAAATAAACCTAAAAAGAGCAAAATAGATGAAACTAAATTTATTCCTAATAATATGGATAGAATATTACCAAAAGATAAAAATGTAATGGAATTAGAGTCTTATAATGTATTAACAACAAGACCTGTGATTTAATATGAACATAAAGAATAGTACAAAAAAGTATAAATTAATGAATCGATTAGAGATTCAACCTAGCTGATTTATGATCCCAAAATATTTTAAACAACTTAAAGTAATAATAATGAGTAATAATCGATAATTAAATAGGTTTAATCCCATAGGACTCAATCAAAAAATAAATAGACTAAATTCCAATTATTGTAAATTGAATAATAAGAGGAAAGATAATAATAATAATAATAGTAGTAACAAGAATAGAAAGGAAATATTAAAGATTATATGGAGGTAGTAGATGAGTATTCATCTCATGAATTTATGATAAGAAAAGGAGTGGTATTAAAAGATACTCCTGAATATTAATCATACAATAGAATTTATATTAAAGATTGGAATTAGATAGTGAGAGTTGTAAATTAATTATGTGAATTATTATAGAAGTTTGAAATAAGTTTAGCAAATATTGATGGTAAGAAAGTAAAACAATACAGTTAATTAAACAGGAGATTGAAAATAACAGAGTTATTTGATTGTATATTAAACAAGGATTAGATGGGAAAGTTAATAAAGCATCATCCAAGATTAATGTTTATAAATGATAAAAACAAAGCAGCAGCAAGAATTCAAAGTTTATTTAAAATGATAATCATAAGGAAAGATTATGGGAGGATAAAGATCCTGATAAAAAAGGTAAAAGTAATTTAAAAACAGGCTAGATTATATTTGAATTATAAAGATACTCGTAGACAAATAAGTTATAGAAATAGTTAGATGTTTAAAGATTTCATGTAGAGACAATAAGAGTTTGCAGATAATTATAAACATATGAGATAAGGGAAGAGATTTGAAGTTCATATTAATAGTTTAAACTATGACGAACTAAAGAGACTTTCGTTGGAAAGTTTTTCGTAAATTCAGAATGTTTAAATGCTTCGAGTTTTAAATCTTTTGGATCATAATGTATCGGTTATAGTGGTGGTACCTTATGATTTGTGTAGCGAAATAATGGACTATTATTATAAACTGTTAGAGTTAGGGAAAATGATAAATGTGAGAGATAGACTATACTTTATCTGGCCTGAATATTACAATAAGTTTAGTTAATAGATGAGTCTAGCTCGACAGCTAATTTATTCTAGCAAGACAATGAAGAGAATCAAAAAGTTAGTGGGAGATAGAAATGGGATGATAGTGCCAGGGTATCCTAATAATGAGGACAATGTATTGTTGAGTCATTATTTAGAGATGGGAGTGATGATGGGTAATGCTAACCGACACTTATAAATGATGACGAAAAGTGGAGCTAAGAAGATATTCTAGGAGTTAGACATTCCAGTGAGTCCGGGAGTGACTGAAATTTATGATGAGAAGGAATTGATGAATAGTCTGGCTCTATTGATTTAAAACAATAGTCATGTGGATAGATGGTTATTGAAAATAGACAATGAAGGAGGTGGTAGAGGAATTGCTTATCTAGATGTGTAGAGCTGGAGATAAATGATAACTATCATAGAAAGCAACAATGATATTGCTTAAATCAAACAGTTACTATCTAATGCTTTGCCTAAGAAACTCGTCATTCAGAATACTCTTCTTTATCCTAACTATCACTCTTACATCAAATACTTCCAAAGACAAGGAGGAATCATTGAAGCTGCTCCATCTGTACCTCTCAATCTCATTTAATCTCCTTCCCTTTCCTTTAGAATCGACCCTGATGGAGTCATCACTTCACTTGGTTCTTATTAAAAAATACCTATTTCTACTTATACCAATTTCTCTTCTATTTCTCCTTAGACTGCACTTCCTAAACTTAATCATAATGAACTCATCAACTTAATTGCTAACAAGCTTTATTCCAAGTAAATGTTTGGTTATTTCTCTGTAGATCTTATTAGCTTTCCTGACTTAACTAATAATAATACTAATAGTCATTATAACAAAAATTCCAACTAATCCAAAAATCATGATGAACCTCATCCATTATTCTGGGCAATAGGATTAGACACCTATTATAATAACTATTAAATAGGTCTTAACTATACCTAGATGATTAATAATTTACAATAAAAGGATTCTAATTAGTAGACCAATCCTCAAAATAGGTTTGTTTTATATATTCCCTATTTCCACAATTAAGGACTCAATAATCTTAGCTTTAAAACTTTCTTCCATATTTGTAGAGTGGAAAAGATATCTTTTGACTTACAAACTTTGAAAGGAGTTTCTTTTCATTTAATTGACAGCTTGCAAAGTGGATTGTTAGGTATTTTCACAATCGGCTAAACTTATCAAGAAATTATATACTTTTTGAAGGACACTTTTGACTTTCTTAGTATTTAAACCAATCTTAACAGTGTCAAAAATATTTAATACTAAAGGTAATTTTTTCTTTATATTTTAGGTCAGACCAAATGAAAATGTCTGATATTATGATGAAGATAAGAATGCTCTATAAAAATATTCAAAAGAAAGAAATAAAAAGAAAATGAAATCAATATATATATAATATATATTAGTTAAAATAATTATCATAACAATTTAATATAAATAATTTAAAATCACGCAAAGAAATTTTCAAATCTATTTATTATCATTTTAATTAATGGTTAAGATTCCAAAAAGAGGATATGAGCGGTCCTGCCAATCATACTATTTATGTTTCTAAAAATAATAATAATTATTATTATGATGATGGTAATAATAATAATACGTTTAAGGAATATTGAAATTGACATCTATCCTATAAAGAGAATTAGGTTGAAGAGAATTAATGATATTTTATACCATTTATTGATAAGCAACTCCATTTTTGGAAGAATCAGATATGACTTATTGACTGATTTCAATTCTAGCGGACTCATAAGGAGCATACTAGTCTTAGAAACTGCTAAAGAAAACAACATGTTTAAACCAATTAAGTCCTTAGTAAGCAGACAACTTATAAAGATAAGTGTCGATAGGATCTTTAGCATCTGCCATGGAGAGTTAAGTGAGACAGTCACTCTTCTTCCAGTTCTTAAGTAGCCAAATTCCAGCCTCGACTAACTTGCTACTTGTATACATGTAGCCAAGGTGGGGCGAGGAAAGAGAAATGTAAGTGAACATTTTGTCATGGAACTTGCTTAATAGAGGCAGACAACTCCTTATGATCAATCCACCAAGAGAGTGTCCAATGAATGACATTCTCCCTAAAGAACATAATGGCAAATTTTCATTTATAAACTCTAATACTTCCTTTGCTAGTCTCTTCCCCATATCATCTATATTTCCTTCAGTCTGATTGTATTCATTCGAAGTAGAACACATAAACAGACTTTCAGGATGGATCAATGATAAATTGTTTTTCAACTGTTTCATATCAAATGAGTTTCCTTGGAATCCATGCACAAAAATAAATAAGTGGATTCCTTTGTAGTTTGATAGTTCTGATTCATCCAATGCTAAATCAATGTCTAACTTTTAATTATTATTTTTTATTACAATGTTTTCTTCTTGATTATTATCATTTAAATATCTTTCTTCGAATATCACTGGTGAAGTTTACAAATTAGAAAACATATTTAAATCTTCTAAATTTGTTGTGATCAACTGATGAGTTTCTAATTTATTTCTTAATTTTTATGCTTGCATTTCATGATTCTCTCCTTTAGATTTTTCACTATAAAAAGCTTAAGATGAGTTTATTTGCTATTTAATAACAAAACTATTTTGTCTGTATTTTATTTTCTAGCTATAATCATATTAGTAAATTGCTCCTATGAATCTAGGAGATATTTTTATTAAGTCTATAAATTTATGCCATAATTAAAATAATTGTAGTGATATAAAATTTATTTCCTAATCATTAATTTAAAAATTAATGATATTTTATGTAATATAATTACATTCAAAACAGATTAACACAATATTTCGTTAGCATCTTTTTCAAATTTATCATAAGGATCTTTTTCTATATCTATCTCTATTTAGTTTTCCTAACCAATAAATTCAGGCACTATTAATTTTTATGGAGCTTCCTTTAATATATTTATTTATTTACTAAATATTAACTATAGATTTTTTATTATTTTTTCGTTATACATTTTTAATATAATTAGTTATAATCTTCGAGCAGGTTATTATAGTTATTTTTCAAATAGTTTATGAATTGATCCCTTAAAAATTTTTGACTTATATCTAATAATATTTTATATAAACTTACTTTTATAATGATTAATAAGATATTCACTTAATTTTTGAACGTTTTAAATATTCTTTTTAAATATTTCATTATAATATTATTCATCAATTTTTTATTAGCTAAATTCAGATAACTACATATTAATAATCCTATATTTATAATCTTAATATGGTTTATAAAAAATACCAAGAAGAATTGAATGAAAATAGAAAGTAGAAATACAAAAATGTTCTTCTTAAAAAACAACAGGAACATATTCATGTATTCCAATTAAAGAATTTTTAATTTTAAATAAAGCTTTTCCCAAAGTTTTATATTCATCTTTTGTCTATTTTAAATTATTAATATTGTAATAAAAATATTATTTAAAATATTTTAAATACTACTTGATTTTATTTTAGATTCTCTTATTCGTTTTTTTTTGTATCATAAAAGTTCAATAAAACTTCCATAAAAAATTCCTAATTTTTTTTCAAATTTAATTACTTAATCTAAATAGTTTGGTTTCACATCTACTTCATATCTAAAATGACAAAAATCATTTATTTCTATTTCTTCTTCTGAAAATTTAATCATAAATTTTTTAGTTAGAAAACTTGATGTTTCTTCTATAATTTGGCTTTCTTATTCAATTTAAGTATTAATATTCAAAGATTATTCTTGATTATCTTAGTCATTGAGGTTTTCATTGTTGACATTATCTTTTGATTTTGGTTTATAAAATTCTGATAAATAGTAAGGATGAGCAAATACTTTCTAAAAATTTTATTTTTATTAATATTACTTTATCACCAACTTAACTGTAAATATTTACTTTCAAGTGATATTAACCTTAATAATATAGGTCTATATTTCTGAAGTTTTCAACATACAAAACTATTTCAAGGATAGCTTTTAAAGACATTTATTAATTATTATTTATAATTTTTATTTATTAAATTAAATTAATAAAAATTTAAAAATACACAATCAAATTATAATTTTTATAAAAGATTAAATAAAGTATTTAATTTTGATTTTATTTAATAAATTTATAATTAAAAATATAATAATTGATTAAGAATATACTTATCAAGATATTAGTTTTCTTAATATAGGATATTTTTCCAATTCAACTTAATTGATTAATAAAATTATTAATTACAATCGCTAAAATTATATAGATCAGGTAAAGGCTATCCATTTATAGTTTAGTTTTTCTTTTTTAAATCATCAAAATATGGATGAAGTAAACTTTCTGCTGCAGTAATTCTTTTGGTAGGATCATAACATAATAATCTCTAAATAAAATCTATGAATTCTGGTTTTTCTGATTTAAAAACCTAATTAAATTATCAATTATCTTTATAAGATAAATATTTTTAAAAATAAATATTAAAATAAAATTAATGAATAATCGTAATAAAAAATTAAAAAAAATAATAATTAATTTACATTTTCTAATTTTATAGGTGTATAATTTTGGACATTTAAATTGACTTTTTATTCTGGAACCATATTTTTGAGATCTTCTTTGGTAGGTAATCCCATTATTTTAATAATTTCAACCAATTAATCAGATGCATTTTTGCCTGGAAAAATAGGAGTTTATAAAACCATTTCAGCAATAACACATCCGATTGACCAGATATCAATTTGAGTATTATATTAAGTAGCTCCTACTATTAATTCAGGAGCTCTATAAAATCTGGAACAAATATAGGAAATACTTGATTCTCCTTTTAATAGTTTTTTAGCAGATCCCAAATCACATATCATTAAGTTTTAATTCTATAAATTTATCAAAATGTTTTCTGGTTTTATATCTCTGTGGGAAATATTCAGTGCGTGTAAATAAGCAATTCCTCTTAACATTTAGTAAGAATATATTTTTACAAGGATTTCTGGAAAACTTTATTTTTGCTTATTATTTATTTAAATGATTTTTTTAATATTTTATTATTATTATTACTTAATGTTTAAAATATCGTATTAGTCTTGATAAATTTTCTTTAACAAAATCCATTACTATATTAAGATAAATTTCATCATTTTTTTATCCGTTACTAAAAAAATATTTTATCATCCTTACACAATTATCATGATTCAATTCTTTTAATATGTCTAACTCTCTATTTTTATATTTAGGATCTTAGAAAACTTTTTTAACTGCTACAGCTTTTCCAGTTTATTTATCAGTAGCCTAATAATATTATATAAATCTAGTATCATATATGTATTTTAAATATTTTATTTATTGATGAATTATTTTAATTATAGACCTATATTTAGGATCTTATTTTGATTTACCTTGTAAACAGTTCCGAATGTTCCTTTGCCTACAGCTTCATCTATTTTAAAATCATTAGGCTTCAAATAAATAAAATTAATTACACTGCATTCTTTCGGATCTTCACTGCTTATCATTTATTATTTTAAAAATATATTTATTAATTTAAATATAAAAGATTTTAATTATTAGATTATTCAAATATTAATTTAATTATGAAATATAATATATAATCATACAAAATTTATAATAATAAATAATAAATAAATATTTATAAATATATATATTTAATATTTTATAAAATTTTTAAATTACCAAAGCTTATTTAACATATCTAGAAATACAGGACCTAATAAATTATTTTAAAATATTTAGGACAATAAAAATATAATTAAATATTTAAAATATGAAATACCTTATTTTTATTATTTAACTATATATAAAATACAATAAAAAAGAAAAATTATTAAAAAAAATATAAAAATAATAAATTAATGAAAAAAAATAATGTTAATAAATAGAGAATATAAATATTTTCATTGTTGATAGATAGTTTCATGAATTGAGTTTCTTTCAGATATGAGTTCATTAACAATCATCTAAATATGTTACTTCTGATTTTAACTAAGTTACAAATCGGAGATAACTTGATATTGAAAATTAACACATTTGACAGGCATAGATATACATATCCCCTCTGGAATATCATAATAAGATCCATCTGAAATGACTCCCATATTAATCCAATGATTAGTGCCAATATACCAATCTTTTAAATGATACATGATGGCAATAGCAGCAGAGATGACAGCAGAACTTTGCTTCTTTTAGAGAATTACACTACCCCTATTTTTAATGTTTTTAAGGAGTTAGACCTCTAGAAACTCTTTATCAAGAAGAGAATTGATAGGTGTTGAGTTAACAAGAGTAAAGGAAGTATCAGGATAAATGTTATAGCCAGTATTTCCCCAAATAATGAGATTATGGATATCTTAAGGCTTGCAATTAAGTTTAATAGAGATTTCCTATTTAGTTCTGTTAAGGTCTAATCGAGTCAGACAAGTAAAATTACTCTTCGGGATATTAGGACAATGCTTTTGAAGGATCAAACAATTAGTATTGGTCGGATTAGCTACTACTAACACTTTGCAATTAGGATCTGCATATTCGTTTAGAGCTTATCCTTGTTCTTTAAAGATCTGACAGTTTATATTTATTAAGTGTTCTCGGTTCATTCCTGGAGTACGTACCTTTCCTCCCAAAAAAATACCAACTTCTACTCCTTTGAATTATTCTTTCATTTCATAACCATACCTTATACTCTTTAAGTTGCTGAACACGCATTCCTCTAGTTCCCATACAAGACCTTCTAGTTCTTCTTTTCTACTTTCCAGCTCAAATAAACTTAATTCTATTTATATTTCTCGTCCAAATACTTGTCCTGAACATATAAGCGGTATTATATTCTAACTTATTTTACCTGCTGCTCCTGTTATTAATACTTTTAAACTTTTTTAATCCATTTATAATTTATTATTATTTTTTACTATTAACTATTTATATTTATTAATACTCACTTTAATCTTTTAAAAATGTAAAAGTATTATAAAATTAAATCAACTTAATATTATTCATTCATAAAAAAGTTTAACTTTAGTAATTAAAGTCATAGAGACCCTATTAATAATTTAAGAAAAGAATTAGAAAATTAGAGTAAAGAAGAGAATTTTGATAATTATAAAAAAACATTTTTTTCTTTTTTAAAAGATGAATCTTTAAACCCTGATATATTCTAGACATAAAAATTGGATGAGAAATATTAATATTCAGATAAAGTAATATTCAAAAATAAACTTAACAAAACTTCAATGAAACTAACTGCTTACGGTCAAGTTTTTATCAGTCCTTTAACCCTATATTCAGCTTATTGGTGCTTTTTTAATTTTCATCCATTTTTATCTCTATTACCAATTGCTATATTAGGAGGACAATATATATAATTCAAAAAAGGCAAAAATTATTTGGATTCTATTGTTTATAAAATGGAATACGATTAAAATAAAGTAAAAATTTATAAAATATCAGGGAAAGAATAATTAATAGAGACTGAAGCTAAAAATATCTAGTTATAAGATGTTATCGTAAATGATTCTAGTTATAGAAAAGAAAAAGTAGGAGTTAATTAAAAAAATTAGGATTATTAATCATTCATAGTTACTTTTGATTTATTAGATGATGTTAAAAATCATAAAGGACTTAAGTTATTAGTAGAGCCAGAAATGAGTTTTATTGAAAATATTGATATTTTCAGAACAATTCTAAATGGAGATTAAGAAGAACTTAATCAGTTTTATTTTATTTAAAAACAAATTAATTATCATGATGATGATTATGTTTAATGAAAATTATTATTTAATTATTTAGATTTATTTTATGATTATTTTTATTATCAATATTAATATTAATTATTTATTTTTATATTTATATTACAATAAAATAATTTATTATAATTTATTATAATAATTAAATAAAAAATAATAATTAAAAATGAACATAGAATTTTCAAAAGAACATTAAAAGTCTTTATTATAAGTACAAAAATATATAGATATAATATTTTGTATTGTTTATTTAATTTATTTGATTTGGATAATAACAAGACTAAAAATTTTAAGTAAATAATAAATATAAATTTTAAGAAAGTATAAATTAAGATTTTAAAAATAAAAAATTTCTTTGGAAATTTTACTTAACTCTTTTAATACTTTTAAATCTTAGATTTATTTAGTTTAGTGAGAATTTATGCAGTTTATTTTTTTATAAAGAATAAAATTATAACCCTACAAATTCAGATATATCTTAAAAAATAACTTTAATAACTTATCCTTTTTTTTAATTAATCATTTCTTTAGTCAGTTATGAATGGATTAATTTATATTATTAAAATTATGATAAAAATAAATTTTATTTATTATAAACTTATTGTGATGATAGCTAAATAAGATAAAAATAAAATTAAAAACCTCTTTTTTTAAAATTTTTTTTAATTTTTATTACTCTTATAACATTCTTAATTTCAATATTAATAGAATTTAATAATGTAATAAAATTTGATTTTTTAACTATTTCTATTTATTTTTTGATTTTGTATATTTTATAATTATCAATGATTCTTTTTGCAGGATTTTTACTATTAAAATTAGAATTTAATAAAAAAAATAAAACCAAAATATTCTTAACGAAATTTTCATTGATTTCTTTATTAAGAGTCATTAATTTTATTTTATAAGTTTTTTATTATTAAAAAGCAAATTAAAAATATATTGAAGATAAAATAATTGATTTAAATGATCATAATAATTTTAATTTAATTTGTTTATTCATTTGGCTTTTTTTTTGTTATTGTATTTTTGATTTGATTCCATCATTTTTACTTGTTATGGTAGTTCCAATAAAATAAAATTGTTAAATAAATATTTAAGAATAGTAGTAAAAAAATAATTTTTGATAAAATATATCTAATATTTATAAATTAATCTATTATTTTTTAATATAAAAAAGATTTATATAATAGGTATTATTATAAATTTATTTATATTTATAATACTTAAAAATTATAACTAATAATTAATATGAAATTTACAACTAATAATGATAATCCCAATTATGTTTTTAAATATGTATCTATAATTTTTACTATAATTAATTTCATATTTTTAATTCTAATAATTTAAAGATTGAAAAAGCTATGTATTATTATTTGTGTTTATTATTATTTAGATTATATGAAAAAAATAGAAAATTAAAATATTTCCAAATTATAAATGAATGTGTTTATTTTGATGTTTTTGATAATACTTTTAAGGATTATAACATTTATAATATGGACGTGGATATATTTTTAAAATCCTGATATTGATCCATCGGATTAATTTGATATTAAAAATGGAATTATAAAATTTAGTTCATTTTTAATTATTTTATTATATCCTACTTAATTTTTAATCATGAATTTAATAGCTCATGAATGGATTAATCTTTATCTAAATTTTAATGATTAAAATATAGAGAGATTAAGCTCTCTCAATTTTGAAAATGAATAATTATTAATAAAAAAATTAAATTAAAAACATCCTTATTTGAAAATATCTATTATTTTAATAAATTTAGCTGCTTATTCCATAATTATTGCTTTATATGTTGCTTATAATGGATAACAA
>Ga0315908_10001489_pt1 | contig 17517 bp, 16 predicted proteins | sample LakEriMetagenome_12_FD_203520 | JGI IMG/M metagenome (GOLD analysis project Ga0315908, IMG submission 203520) | Freshwater fungal communities from buoy surface, Lake Erie, Ohio, United States - Buoy 4 MA124 | ecosystem: Environmental > Aquatic > Freshwater > Lake > Lake biofilm | place: USA... | reverse complement strand
CACCGCACTTATCTATGAGATACGTCTCCGTAGCCATCATCGGCGAAAACAAGACATATCCATCCGCATTGCCAGAGATATACTCTGTTAGGCCGAGGGTTTGGGCTGGAAGTAAGGTCGTATGCAGGAGAAAAAAAATTACAGTAACAATAACTCTCATTTGCACATTAAGGTAAAATCTCGGGCTAACATCATCCAGAGTTCATGAATAAAGGTAAATAAATAGTTGATTTAATAACACGACACTCGCACAAAGAAAACTCAACCCCAAGTATCGAACATTCAAGTATCAAAAATCGGAAATAGGTGTTCGACCCACCTCACACCCCCACAACCACCTCTACTTCGGTGCCGATGGATAAGCCTAGTTTTTGACGTATGTCGCTTTTGAGGGGGAGAAGATATGACTGCTGCTTGGTATCAAACCAGATGGCGGTGTCCCATGTTAGATGGTTTATTCGGGCGGTGACTTTCAATCGACCCCAACTTTCTTCCTGCCAACCCAAATGTTCTCTGATTTCAGCGGACTGATCTTTGGGTAAGGTCACAAAATACCAACCGCCTTTTCCGGCGTATTGCCAGACTGATGCTACGAAGGTGTATTTGATTTTTCCTTTCACCAATTATCCGTTTTCTACAAAACTAAGAAAACCCTAGCCCCTAATCCCAACCCACTGCAAACAGGGCTTCAGGCCTAAAGGTCATATAATCTGGAGTGTATGCTGCTATACAAAATCACCCTCGACAAAAGAGGCGCTTTTGTTTATTCGTTCAATGATGACAACGTCTCTGACATGATCTTGGGCATGCCCATCACCCCTACAATATTGGCTAATAAAGATTAACATCCATGACAATGGCGAATCCCTTTTTATTTCGCCCCTTCTGAATAGGTCTTATAAAAAAGGTGCATGGAAAAAATATGTGGAATACTGATGCAGGATAAGACTATAAAAAAAACACCGATCGATTCAGGGGTGTTCAGCAGGATAAATGCAAAAAACAAGAGCAATCCCCCGAGCGTAAAGGGCAGAGACTTTAACCAGAGTTGATAAGAACTCACTTGTAAATCACGCTTGAGGTGCCTCCAACCGTGCCAACTGTGCTGAACGATAAAATATATACCAAAGGAGAAAAGTAATGGCAAATACGCAGAGAGGAATAAATAAAGTAGAGAAAGAAAAATCAATCGGCTCCTCATAAAAACAGCAAATAAAAAGGAGCTTGACACCAAAGTCCAATGCACAAGTGTTAATTGCTCATCTGTGATTTGATTAAACCACAAGTAAACTACTGATCCGTTCACCTGGGCTAAAACTTGGCTCGTCTCTTTATGGTGAAAAAACAGAATAATCATCAAAACCTGAACTCCCCAAAGGAAAGATCGCCATCCTGGCGCGAGATTCCATTCTTTAAAGTCCCCTTGTCCAAAATGCCATGCGGAAAAAAGAATAAAAATAAGTAATGCCCAATCCGGCAATACAAGCCACAACAATCCTAAGATCGCTCCTTTCATTAAATACTTCAAGATGAAACGCGCATAGTCCGATACTTTTCGCAGAGATTGATCTGTCAAATGATCCAAGGCGCCATGCGGTAAACCCACCCATAAAAATCCTAAGCTTAAAAACATCCAAATGGGCATCTGAATGTTCAAGCCATTAAGCAACAAGGCCAATAAGGTCATCACCAAAGCTAAATGCACCGGTGAGAGCATCTGTAGTCTATTCCATAAATGTGCGATAGCCGTTTTTACAAAAAGACGTTTCGGAAGCTTGGAAAAAATTTTCACTTCTTTTCTCAACGTTGATTTTTCACTTAAGAAAACCAAGACCTCATTTAAAGGAATACGACTAAACAAGGAATGAAAAACACGCTTGCCCTTTTCTGGAGATTTCTCCAAAATTTTGAGTAGCAGATGATCATAAAATTCAAAGCGCGATTTGCGCCCTTCTCTTTTTATCTCCGTTTGTTCAAGAATAGAGGCCGTTATCAGATCCGCATCTTTAGCCATATTGAAAAAAGCGTAACCCGTAGTCGGCTTGATCAAATCAGCATTAACCCCTGTTCGTGTCCACATTGTACCGAAATCAGCATGCATCGTTTCGTAAGATGACATGGGTATCACACCTCTCTCCTCATTCACTACTTCATATGTCCCTTCCAACTTCTCTAAATAAGTGAGAAGAATCTTTTGAGCAGCTTCTGTCGTCAGCACTTCTTTACCGAAACGCGTAACCTCAATCAAAGCCTTATTCGCCGTAAACGGAAGAATGTAAATAAACTGACAGAAATGATCTTGTGGAATAGCGAAATCCATCATCACCATTTTCGATGGATCAAAATGTTCTTCACGCACTTCTACCTCCCAGCCATAAAACGACTGAAGTAAATGACTTTGATTTTCCCCCGTTTTTTTGAACTGCGGAGGCCTACTATCAAACACCCGCTTGGCCTCTATTGAAGCTGAAGAAAGATCTACGATATAGGATTCATCCTTTCGAACAGGTTCACTTTCCCATTTTTCGGAGAAATACTGAACAGTATAATTCGTCAGAATCTCTTTTGTACTGCGTGATAAATCAGCACCTCTAATGTGATAGTAAAAAACAGGGGCAATGGATTGACTTGTTCTACCAGCCACTTCCATATTTTGCCATCTCGAACTAATCAACCCTTTGAGATTTAGTTGGAGTAGCTCCTCTTCTGTAGCCCAAAAACAAAAATTTCGATCATTCAACACCTCCGGATTCGGCTCGATGACGGCTATCTTTTTTCCATCTAACAAACCTTTTTCGTGCATTTTCAAGATCAGCAACGAATTGGAAGCTCCAAGTCCTATAAACAGGAAATCGACGTATGCGCAAACGGGAGTATCCATGGTGGTGAAGAATCAAAAAAAAAAGAGACTACCTCCGTATGAACATACGCAGGTAGTCTCCCTTTTTTCTATATCAATTAATCTTCAGCATTTCTGCTCAAAGCATAAATAACAAGACCAAAACCAATCTTATTGATGGCATCAGCAATGTTATAAACGATATCCATAGAGTGAGAAGCCGCGGCTGGATCAGATACCAACTGCATTCCAAATAAACCACCAGGAGTACCTAAGATGTATCCGAGTGGGTAAATGGCCCAACCTACTAATACGAACCAAGCCAAAACTCTTGTAGCTTTTGCTACTTGTGCTCCGGCAGATTGAGCAAGTTTTGCTACTTCGCCAAACCAAATTAAATAAACAATGTAGAAATAAGCGGCACCAGACAATACGCCCCACATAACGCTATTATCTCTATCAATTGTTTCACCGAAATAACCAGTCACCAACATGATCAATGACGCCACGATCAATTTCCATAACAAACCGATTTTAGCACCAGCCTTTTTAGTGATCAGATAGAATTCCACGCACATCAAAGGCACAGTAAGAATCCAGTCTACATAACGAAAGAAGGTAGGCGACTCGCCTGTTTCGAGGTTGTAGCCTCTCATGTAATAATAATGCACTGCAGCAATAAAAGTGATCAGTCCAGAAACTAGAACAGACGTCCGCCATTTGGAAGATGTGTTGTTCAATTCAAAGAAAAAGAAGACAGAAGCCGCCATCATGGCCATTGTTCCTATAAAGAACGTGAATGCAACATAGTTGTCGCTGGCAATTTTTAAATGTTCCATTGGTTTTAATTAAGGTTTTCCTACTCTTTGGCTTTTCGGACTCGCCATGTTTTTTTCGCTGATATCATCTCCAGCATAATAATAACACGTAGAATTCTCTTTTGTTCAAATTGTTATAAATCAAAAAACACAGCATCCTTATTTAGATGGCCTCCATCAGCTCATTTTTTCCTTTGATCACAAAAAGAGATGATTTTTTTATGTGATGCTGAAAATAAAAATGGAGCTAATTGAATTATTCTCCAATTTGAAAAATAACATCACACAAAAAATCAAACAGAAAAATTCCGTCGTGTTTTTTTTAAAATCGACAAGAACAATTGAAGAAAAAAGCAGGGAAAAAATTACTTATTCTCACTTCGCACCACCTGACCAATCAACACCGCAAACAAAGCAGTGAGCAATGCGAAAAACTTTTCGAAGATTGTTTGGGCAAAGAGATTGCCAATGGTATTTAAGACAAAAACACCACAAAAAAACCACAAGATGACGTTCACAGCTTTCGTAGGAAGAAAGCTATTCACTCGCCCCGTTTTAATACACACCAAGAAAATCAACAGCAGATTAATGAGTATAGAAATCGTTTCAAATACATACATCTCCATATCACTCTGCAATCGACCACCCCACGCTATGGTGTAGGGAATGATTTTAAGCAAAACAAAACCATGAAAAGCGATTACCGCTACCAATAAGGAGATCAAAACAGAAGAGGCCCGACGGTTCATGACTTTAAGTGATTGCAGATTATGATTTAAAGCTATTCTTTCTTGGCCGAACGAATGTACACCAAAATGCGAGGAAGAATACTTCTTACTTAAGACTGAAAAGGATCAATTAAGAACAAAGACATTTCTCCTTTTCCTTTGAGGCTCACATCACCCATTGCTTCCATTGAATACGACTGCTTCAAGCGTTTGCGCGTTTCCTCTGTAACAGCCACTCGCATGGGTAGACCGCAACTTTCAACACGTGCTGCAATGTTTACACTATCGCCCATGATGTCATAAGCAAACCGTGTTTTACCCACTATACCTCCAATTACAGATCCTGAGTGAACTCCCACACGACAAATCCATGGCAGTTGATCTTCCCCATTTCGAATGTGTAAAAAACGGATAAAATCTAAACCGCACTTCACTGCCTTGTCGGCATGATTCTCATCCTCTCGTTCTATGCCACAAACAGCCATATAGGCATCACCAATTGTTTTAATGCGCATAACGCCATTGCGCTTGCAGATTTCATCAAACTCACTAAACAAATTGGACAATTCATCGATTAACAGTTCGGGTGAAAGTGCTGAAGTGATGCCTGTAAATCCTACAAAATCGCAGAAAATAATGCTCACCTCATCATGTACTTCGGGTTTGTAACTTCCATTGTTGATGAGCTCCGACACTACTTTTTCGGGAAGCAAAATATTCAACAAGGTTTCCGTCTTTCTTCGCTCGGCTTGTAAATCTAAATGGGTTCTAATCCTAGCTAGTACAATTTCGGGATTAAAAGGCTTCGTAATAAAATCTGCACCTCCAATTTTGAATCCCATGGTTTCATCCGTCACTTCATTTAGCGCAGTCAAAAAGATCACGGGAATTTTTTGAGTAACCGGATTCTCCTTAATCAATCGGCATGCTTCAAAACCGTTGATTCCCGGCATGACCACATCCATCAAAATCAAATCGGGCGATGGTAGCTGTGCTGAAATTTCAACCGCCTTTTCGCCTGATTTCGCAATTTTGATGCTGTACAAATCGCCCAACAAAAACGACAAGACCTGGAGATTCTCTACAGAATCATCCACGATCAGTACGACCGGTTTTTCAGGTTTCTTATCGATCATAGTGTTGGCCGTTTAGAATGGTAAGAGCCTGATCAAATTCAAATTCATTTAGGCTAGCCACTATTTCTTGTAGCATTGGTTTTTCTCGACTATTCTCTGGAAGAGATTGGAGCAATAGCATACTTTTTTCCAATGATTTTGGATCATTGTTCATCACCAAGTTTTTTATCTCTTGCAATGCCGGGAACACATCATCTTGCGTGAGCTGAACATGGCTAGTGGCCACCTTTGGTTCCGTAGTATTGAGATACGTAAGTATACGCAACGACAATTGCTCAATGTCATGCAACACCTCTTGAATTTCTGGATACCTCTCTGCAGCCTCTTCTACTTGTTTTTGCTTAGCGAAATTTTTAAACGAATTCGAAAGAACAATCGACCGTTCGTAGATTCCAATTGCACCTAGGTTGCCAGCAACACCAGCAATGGTATGAAGCAATGCAGCAAGCTCATCCAAATCATCAGTTGCTATCCATTGCGAGGATTTCAGGCCTATATTTTTATATCGCTCCGCAAATGACTTTAATAACCTTTGATAATTTTCTAACTTGTTTCCACTGCGATACAAGCCCGTGGGCACATCTATTCCTTCGATCTCAAAAGCAGCAGCCTGCGCGTTTTCAACCTTCGGTAAAGCTTGACTCGCATAAGGCATAAACTCTTCTCCTTTTATAAACTTCAACAAAGAAGAATACAACACTAAAGGATCAATGGGTTTATTGATATGATCATTCATTCCAGCATTCAAACTCTTCTCGCGCTCTCCTTTCATAGCGTGGGCTGTCATCGCTATAATGGGCAATGAATCATACTGCTTCATTTTTCGAATTTCTCTAGTGGCCATCAAACCATCCATCTCGGGCATTTGAATATCCATCAGAACCATATCATATTGATTGGCTTTTATTTTGTCCAATGCCTCTAGCCCATTTCGAGCGAAATCAGTCACAATTCCTACCTCTGTTAACAAATCAATGGATAGCTCTAGATTGATATCATTGTCCTCCACTACTAGCACTTTACTTCCTTCGAGTTTTGATTTAAACTCGGCGATCAATAAGGTATCATCTATCATTTCTGATTCGGGTACACTTCCATTCTGCAAAAGCTGATTCAGTGTATTAAACAAAACCGAAGGGTTGATCGGTTTTAATAAATAAGCATCAATGAGTTTTTGGCCTGCGGCGTCTTTTATTATATCTACACCAAAAGCCGTCACCATTACAATAGATGGAATATTTTCATTATTGATGGATTTTATGTTGTCCACTAATTCTAATCCATCCATTCCCGGCATTCGCCAATCCACCACCATCAGTGAAATACCCTTCTTTTCTCGCTCATAAATCTCAAGTGCTTGTCGGCCGTTTTTAGCCAATAACACTTCAAATCCAAAACCAACCAGCATTTCTTCCAAAACCATAAGAGCACTTTCTGAGTCATCTACGAGCAGTGCCTTCTGGCCGCTAAAATCCATAACCGAAGAAAACAATCTCGGTTCTTGATCATAGGTTTCTAGAAATACAGTAAAGCTAAATTTGCTGCCTCGTCCTATTTCGCTGGTGAGGCTTATGGAACCTTGCATCATTTCCACTATACGTCGGCAAATAGCCAAGCCCAGGCCCGTACCGCCAAACTTTCTTGTAGTAGAAAGATCCGCTTGTCGAAAAGGAAGAAATAAGGAATTCACTTGTTCTGGCGTCATACCTATACCCGAATCCTGAACATGAAACCTAAGCATTTGACCATTGTTTCTTTTTTCCAAGACCTCGACTTCCAGCTTTATTTCACCCTTCTCCGTAAACTTTACGGCATTGTCCAATAAATTCAACAACACTTGACGCAATCGCAAGGCATCGCCAAAAAAGAATTCAGGAACATCCGGACTGATGTGAGTCACTAGTTCTACTTCATTCTTTTTTCTCAACTTTACATTTACGGCATCCGAAACATCTGAAATAATATTCTCTAACCGAAGCTCTGTATTTTCTAAGGATAATTTTCCCGCTTCTATTTTAGAAAAATCAAGGATATCATCAATGATGCGCAATAAGGCTTTCGCAGACACATCTATTTTGTGGTGGTAATCTCTTTGTTTTTCATTCAAAGGAGTTTTTTTCATAAGATAATTCATCCCAATGATGGCATTCATTGGGGTACGAATTTCATGCGACATGTTTGCTAAAAACTCACTCTTGGCCTGATTGGCCTTATCAGCCATTTCTCGCAAAAGAAGTGTTTGTTCGTACCGCTGATTGAGCAGTTTGTTTTTGAGTTCAACTCTATCCAATTGACGACCACCGAACGAAGCGAAAACTCCTAAAAAAAACGGCGCTGTATCAATGATCCAAAGAAGAGGCGATTCTTTTTGAGACTGAATAAGATAATCATAACTCACCTGTCCAAATCGAACGCGACAGTCCAACAAGGTGCCGATAATTGGGAATACAAATCCGAACATGGCTCCGTAAAAGGCATAGAGCTGTTGGCCTGTTTTAAAAAATCGTTTTAACACAGTAGGTTTCGTTGGCCCTTGTACCTTCATAAAGCATCTCTAAATAACGGTGATTGAAGAGGCTAAATTAAGCATTCACAATCAATTACGAAAGGAGTAAAATGCGTAATTCGCTCATTCTCGTGCGCATGAACTTACTTCAATGTGGCATGATACTCATCTAACGTTTGTCCAATTACATAACCTTGTATCAACAGAGGTAAAGAATCACCTACCATTTCGAAGAATGGAATTCGGCCCGCTTCAATTTCGATGTCTAACTCGTTTTTTGACAAATACTGTTTCGAAACATCCAAATATGTTCCACTCATCAAGTGCCTGAATTCATGCTGAAAAATAACTGCTGCAAAGCCTTCTAGGCGTCCTGTTTCTATTTCACCTTTTTCGTTTTGGCATTGGTAATCCAGCCACTCATAGGTAGCTACATTTCCGCGTTTCTCACCGGCTGCACTCAAACACCCATGCCAAAAGTTTTTCCTCGTTGTAGACACTTGGGTGATCCGCGGATTAATAAAGACTTTCATCGGCACAGGACCCAAGACCTTGTAGCGCGGATTATTTGGCTTTGCTTCGATAATGAAAATTTGGAGTCTTTTACCTATTTGATTGGCAGCTATACCCACACCTGATTTTCTGATCATCATGGTGTACATGCTGTCAACAAGGGTTTTTAAAGCAGGTGTATTAAACTCATCATCTCTTATTCTTCTTGGAGACAAATACAGCGCATTTTTTTCTCTTCCTTTTTGGCTGGAAGGAATCTGTTGAATGACTTCGAAGCCTTCTTTGGGAACCTCAAGAGAAAAAGATGTGTCCATACTTTTACAACTTTTCAAACTCCATAAAAAAAACATCGCCTGCAAAATAAGGCTTGTTTTAACTGCACCACCAAGGATTTTCATCTTGCTTCTATCATATAATGAACAAACACTCAGGCGCAAAGTTAATTTCACAAGAGCCAAAAAGTTCTGTTCAATCTAATCTCTGCTAACGGCCAGGAAAACTATCGACCACTTTCACTTTCACATCGGGGAAAGAATTGACGATTTGTACTTTCAAATCTGGAAAAGATTCCACCACTTGCCACTCGCCACAATCGTCGGCGAACGAGTCCACAAACTTTACCTTCAGATCTGGGAAGGATTCAACAAATTGTACTTTCACATCAGGGAAAGACTCCACAAATCGGATTTTCCCAAAGAGCTTTTTGCCTTTGAATGTGCAATCGTCGCTCACCACGCTAGTTGGTGTAATGAAGCTCAACTGCGCTACAGCAGCCAATACTATCGGCAGGAGAAAGATAATTTTCTTTTTATTCATGATCCGCTGTTCTGAAGGATGTACAAGATAAGCATCGTCAATTGACCACTTTCAAACTTAAGGAAGATGAACGAAACTACCATCTAGTTTGACGTTAAAACTTATTTCAGCCTTTAAGGCGTTAAACACTTTTAGAATAGTATCAATTGTCGCGCTATTTGCGCTGCTCTCCAATTTTGAAATTTGACCTTTCTGCACGCCAATCAACTTTCCTAACTCTTCTTGAGTAAGATTCCTCTCTTTGCGAGCAGCTTTAATCATTTGACCTAGCACCTCCATCCTCAACTCATACTCATATTGATCGCGCAATTTGGTGCCTATTTTACCGATATGCTTATCCTTCATTTCGGCAAGCGATACTGTTTTGATTTTCTTTTTTTCCATTTTACTCTTTTCCATTACTGAAATATTCTTCTCGCAGCTTTATTGCCCGTTGTATTTCTCTATTCGGAACCTGATCAACTTTTTTTATGAAGCCATGAGTCGCTATTACTAGAGTCGACTTCTTATCGGTCTTGTCCCAAAAAGCAAGGAGACGAATTTGACTTCTAGAAAACTTTATTCGAAACTCCCAAAGGTCATGAGAGAGCTTTTTAAATAGTCGAGGATCTTGCAGTTGTTCAGACAAATCGATATTGAAAAGTACCTTGGCCTTAGCCTTCGGGTTTAACCCTGATATAAATTCATCTGCCTGTTTTAAAAACCTTGTTTCAAAAAACCTCATGTGACCACTGTTAACAAAGATAAATAAAGTTTCTAATAATGGAAACTTTTGAAACCATTCTAAAGCACCTTTTCTCAAAAAAAATTGGCGCATAAACAAAACTATATCGAAGACTTGCAGGCTCTTGCCACTTGTTATGCAGCCATATGTGGTATGCATATATAAGCCCCGATTTGGAAAGGACCTTATAGGTCTTTACCTAAAATTTTTCGACATTTCCAAATTATCCTTATTCCCCTCCCACAGCGGCTTTCCACCATATTCGCATAAAAAAAAGCCCCGGAATATCCAGGGCTTCTTTTTTTTATCGAAAATCAAAAAATACTAAATCGTCATGATATCCTTCTCCTTAGCGGCGAGTATTTCATCCACCTTCTTGTTGAAGCGATCTGTCAACTCTTGCACCTTTGCTTCTCCGCTCTTCGCTTCATCTTCTGGCATACCATCTTTTTGGGCTTGTTTAATGAAGTCGATGGCCTCTTTACGCGCCGAACGAATTCCTACACGGGCATGCTCACCTTCTGCATTGGCACGCTTCGAAAGGTCCTTACGACGTTCTTCTGTTAGCATCGGTACATTGATGATGATCACATCGCCATTGTTCTGTGGATTCAAACCTAAGTTCGCTTCCATAATGGCTTTAGCAATTTCATTCAACATATTCTTCTCCCAAGCTTGTACGTTGATGGTGCGCGCATCGGGTGTGCTCACGTTGGCCACATTTTTCAACGGTGTGGGCACACCGTAATAATCTACACGCACTCCATCGAGCATCATAGGGCTCGCTTTACCTGCGCGTACTTTGTTCAACTCAAACTCAAGGTGAGTAATGGCTTTGCTCATGGCATCGTTGGCCTCGTCTAAGGCCATCTTCACTTCGTCTGACATAGTCTATCCTTTTTGTGTGTTTACTTTTTTTCCTTAAAACGTGACCAAGGTACCCACGTTATTGCCTTGCACCAAATTCATCAAGTTGCCTGTTTTATTCATATCAAACACGATGATAGGCAATTTATTTTCGTTGCAAAGGGTGAAAGCAGTCATATCCATAACATTCAATCCTTTGTCATACACTTCGGTAAAGCTCACTTTTTCATACTTCTGCGCACTTGGATCTTTTTCTGGATCGGCGGTATAAATACCATCTACTCGCGTTCCTTTCAATAAAACATCCGCTTCTATTTCAATTGCACGAAGAGAAGCAGCAGTATCGGTAGTAAAGTAAGGGTTACCTGTTCCCGCTCCGAAAATAACCACGCGTCCTTTTCCCAAATGGCGAACGGCACGACGGCGAATAAACGGCTCCGCAATCTGCTCCATTTTGATGGCCGATTGCAAACGGGTGGGAACATCTATGCTCTCAAGCGCCGACTGAAGAGCCATGCTGTTGATCATAGTGGCCAACATACCCATGTAGTCGCCTTGTGTGCGTTCCATGCCACCTTGCTCGGCTTGCACGCCACGGAAAATGTTACCACCTCCGATGACCACGGCCACTTGAACACCGGCATCAAAAACCGACTTAATTTCTTGAGCATATTGCATCAATCGGTTGTTATCGATGCCAAATTGTTTATCGCCCATTAGGGCTTCTCCACTGAGTTTTAAGAGGATGCGCTTGTATTTCATAAAATTGGAGGGGAAAAATCCGCGGCTAAAGTACATCAAAGCCCCTATTCCCCCTGAAGGTTAGCTGTATATTTGCGCCCTATTTCTATTGTAAATGACCAATTCTCGCGTTAGAGTGCGTTTTGCCCCCAGTCCCACAGGACCTTTGCACATGGGTGGCGTGCGTACTGCTTTATACAGCTACCTCCTCGCCCGTAAGCATGGCGGCGACTTCTTGTTGCGTATCGAAGACACCGATCAAACTCGCTTTGTACCCGGTGCAGAAGATTACATTATCGAAGCCCTGAAGTGGTGTGGTATAGAACCCAACGAAGGGGTTGGCTTCGGCGACGGACCTCATGCGCCCTACCGCCAAAGTGAACGCAAACCGATGTATCGTCAATATGCCGAGCAAATGGTGGCCGAGGGTAATGCCTATTATGCCTTTGATACGCCCGAGGAAATGGACGCTCGCCGTAAAGAAGCCGAAGCGCAAAAACAAACGTTTTCATACGACCATAGCACTCGTCTTTCGATGAAAAACTCCCTCACCCTTTCGGCAGAGGAAGTGCAAGCATTAAAAGACAAGGGTACTGCCTACACCATTCGCTTAAAAGTTCCACAAGACCAAGAAATCACGATTCACGATTTGATCCGTGGAACGGTGAATTTCCATTCGAATATTGTGGACGACAAAGTGCTTTTGAAAAGTGATGGTATGCCTACCTATCACCTCGCTCATATCGTAGATGACTACTTGATGAAAATAACCCACGCCATTCGCGGTGAAGAGTGGTTGCCCAGTGCACCTGCGCACATTCTGATCTACCGATTCTTAGGGTGGGAAAAAGAAATGCCACAATACGCCCACTTGCCGCTGCTATTGAAGCCAGACGGTAATGGTAAGCTGAGCAAGCGCGATGGCGACCGTTTAGGTTTCCCTGTATTTCCGCTCGAATGGCACGATCCTGCTAGTAAAGAAATATCTAGCGGCTACCGCGAAAAAGGATACTATCCGGAAGCATTCGTCAATATGCTCGCATTCTTAGGATGGAACCCCGGTACGGAGCAAGAAATATTCTCATTAGAAGAATTGGCACAAGCCTTTTCATTTGAACACATTCACAAGGCTGGAGCGAAATTCGATCCGGAAAAAGCAAAATGGTTCAACGAACAATACCTGCGCCATCGCGACAGCGCTACTATAGCCCAACACATCAAAGCCTCAGTTGCCCGTGCATTTGGCATAGCCGAAAATGATCATCGTTTGTCATCCGTCTTTTTGGAGAACGCGGTCGATCTTTTAAAACCTCGGGTTCAGTTTGAACATGAAATGCTCACCGTAGGTGCCTATTTGTTCACCGCTCCCGAAAGCTATGATCAAGCAGTAGTAGAGAAAAAATGGAAACCTGAATTGGCCACATTCTACACTGCACTGGGTGAAGCCTTGAATGGTATTCAGGATTTCACAGCAGCTCATGCAGAAACAACGTTTAAAGAAACAGCCGCCGCTCATAACATCAAACCTGGTGAAGTGATGCAGTTGCTTCGTGTGATCATCAGCGGACAAGGCGGTGGAGTAGATATGTTTGGTATGTTTGAACTCTTAGGAAAAGAAGAGGTTGTCCAGCGATTGGGGAAAGGCTTGAAAGCTATTCAAGCTTAATGCCCCACCCTTTCGAACTCAACTTTTTTCAACCACAAAAAACAACACAATGGAAATAGAAAAAGCCAACAATTTCTTAGAAGAAATAGTGGCAAACGATATCAAAGAAGGAAAGCATGGTGGACGATTGCTCACTCGTTTTCCTCCAGAGCCAAATGGATACCTTCACATTGGACACGCCACCTCCATTTGCTTGAACTTCGGTTTGGCCAATAAATTTGGCGGAAAAACCAATCTTCGTTTCGATGATACCAATCCGGTAACAGAAGACACAGAGTATGTAGAAAGCATCAAGCACGACATCCAATGGCTAGGCTTTGAGTGGGCCAATGAATTTTACGCGAGCGATTATTTCGAGCAATTGTATGATTGGGCCGTAGAGCTCATCAAGCAAGGCTATGCGTATGTAGATGATTCTACAGCAGAAGAAATTGCTGCCATGAAAGGTACACCCTCCGAGCCTGGAAAAGAATCCCCATTTCGCAGCCGTAGCGTAGAAGAAAACCTCGATTTATTTGCTCGCATGCGTGCTGGCGAATTTAAAGACGGAGAAAAAACCCTTCGTGCAAAAATTGATATGGCCTCGCCAAACATGCACTTGCGCGATCCTTTGATGTACCGCATCAAACACGCCCACCATCACCGCACAGGAGATGCATGGTGCATTTATCCCATGTACGATTTTGCTCATGGCCAAAGTGACTCTATCGAAAACATTACACACTCCATCTGTACATTGGAGTTTGAAGTACACAAACCATTGTACAATTGGTTCATTGAAAAATTAGGGATATACCCGAGCCAACAATATGAATTTGCCCGCCGCAACTTAAACTACACGGTGATGAGCAAACGCCGCTTGTTGCAATTGGTAAACGAAAAGCACGTGAGCGGGTGGGACGATCCACGAATGCCTACCATCAGCGGTTTGCGTCGACGCGGCTATACCGCTGCAAGCATTCGTCACTTCTGTGAATTGACCGGTATTGCGCGTCGTGAAAATGTTATTGATGTAGGCTTACTCGAATACTGCATTCGCGAAGAGTTGAACAAAACAGCCACGCGCCGCATGGTAGTGATGAATCCTGTAAAACTGATCATCGATAATTTCGAAGAAGGGAAAGTAGAAATGCTTTATGGAGAAAACAACCCAGAAGTAGAAGGCGGCGATGGATCACGTGAGATTCCATTTAGCCGCGAGTTGTGGATTGAGCGAGATGATTTCATGGAAAACCCACCGAAAAAATTCTTCCGCCTCGGCCCTGGTTTAATGGTTCGTTTGAAACATGCCTACATCATCAAATGCGAATCGTTTGTTAAAGATGAAAACGGTGAAGTAACGGAAATACACGCTACTTACATTCCCGAAAGCCGCAGCGGACACGACACTAGCGGACTTCATGTAAAGGGCACTATGCATTTTGTGAGTGCCGCTCATGCCGTACCTGTGCAAGTGAATATGTATGATCGTTTATTCCGTGTTGAAAATCCCGCTTCTGAAGAAGGTGATTTCAAATCATACTTGAACCCTGATAGTTTAAAAGTTGTACAAAATGCTTACGCAGAGGCCGATTTGAAGAATGCTCAGTTGGGCCACAAGTTCCAATTCATTCGATTAGGATACTTCTGCGTTGATCCAGACAGTACAGCAGACAAGATCATTTTTAATCGCACAGTGACCTTAAAAGACAGCTGGGCGAAGGAATCCAAAGCATAAAAAGCCTCATGGCTGTAATCAGATTGAATACCGTTCGCGTTCATGCGAACCACGGATGTTGGGATGAAGAAGCAATCATCGGCGGTGAATACACCGTCGATGTTGCTTTGCATCTCGATTTTACCGAAGCCGCTAAAAACGACGACCTCAGCAAGACTGTGGACTATGTGCGTGTAAAAGAAATCGTTTACGAAGAAATGGCTACTCGCGCTAAGTTGATCGAAAACGTACTCGACCGAATGATGATTCGGTTGAAATCTGAATTCACACAATGTGATAAAATTTGGATTCGCGTTACAAAGATCAACGCTCCCATGGGAGGTCAGGTAGAAAGCGTTAGCGTAGAAATGGAAGCTTAGCGTCTTTCCAATAGTCGAAATTCATTTTTACCCAAATAGCAATAATCGGTAACGCCTTTATCACGTAAGGGGTAAAAAATTCATTTCGCCACGCTCTCGGATAAATATCGGTAGGTGCTAACAAGGTGAAAAACAAGGCAAGGATCATGAGAATCATATTGACCTTATTCTTTTCCTGCACAAAATACCAAATGGCCACACCACTGGCCGCAATCACAAAAGTGGGCGATTCGGCCTTGTGATTAAAAATAACAATCCACACGAGCACCATTGAGAGGTAGAGCAACTTAAAGAAAGGCTCTGTATATCTTTTTACCTGAATGAGTGGCAGTACAAACAACACCAGGCCGATGGCGATGATGAGTGTTTTTCCTTCAAATCCAAACCAAGAGTGCAACCACCCCGCCATTGACAATCCGTACGAAATACTGTGATCGTTTTGCAGCAAATGCCACCAGCTTTGGTATAAAAAAGTGAGTTGTTCTAAGGAGACCGCAATCAAAGGAAGCACCAAAAGAATCAGCGACCACCAGGCACTAGCTAGAAAACTACGCCATTTGTTGGGATAAAAAAGAAAGAGGACAAACGCAAATACGCCGAATATTTTGATGTACACGGTAAGTACAATCATCAAAGCAGCCCAGCCATTTTTTCCCTTCTCCAAGAAATGCCAAGCCCAAATAATAAGGCCTGCAATCAATGCATTACTCTGAGCATTTTGAATACTTGTAACCAGTTCGAGCAAAACAAAACCCATCATCAGCCACCGTGCTTTGCTGTTATGCATCGGAATTTTCATCAAAGCAAAAAGCAGCACAAAAGCATTTAAGGCATTCCACACCATGAGCCCAAGCCAATCTGGCAAAACCGCCATGGGTGCCATGGCCAAGGCGAATGTTGGACTGTACTTATACAAATCAAATTGCACATCGCGATGGGCGGTGTACAAATCTTTATTATCGATCAGATGAAAAAACGAATTACGAAAGATGACGTAATTGTTGTATTTCGTATGATTATAGCCCGTAGGCTCATAAGCATCCGTATGGGCACTTACTTGGATTAAAGAGATCACAATGACCACAAGACCCAAAATGAGTCCGTATATCAGCTTTTCTTGTTTAATCCACTTATTCATCAGATAGACATCTCTGGAACGGAATCAAGGACGATTAGCTTACCGGCGGTTTTGGCCACAATTTCTTCAACGCTCACCCCTGGAGCGCGCTCGAGCAAATGGAAGGCGCCGTCTTTAATCTCGAGGACTGCCAAATCAGTCACTATTTTTTTTACGCACTTCACTCCTGTAAGCGGAAGAGAGCATGCAGGAAGCAGTTTTGAATTGCCTGCCTTATCGCAGTGCTGCATGGCTACGATGATATTTTTTGCGGAAGCAACTAAGTCCATAGCACCGCCCATTCCTTTTACCAGCTTACCCGGTACTTTCCAATTGGCGATATCGCCATCTTGGCTTACCTCCATGGCACCGAGTATGGTGAGGTCCACTTTTTGAGCGCGAATCATACCAAAGCTCATGGCCGAGTCAAAAAACACCGAACCTGGAAGAGTGGTAATGGTTTGTTTACCGGCATTGATCAAGTCGGCATCCTCTTCCCCTTCAAAAGGAAAAGGTCCCATACCCAACAATCCATTTTCCGATTGAAGCACCACTTCTATTCCTGCTGGAATATAGTTAGCCACAAGTGTAGGAATACCGATTCCTAAGTTTACATAGCTTCCGTCTTTTACTTCTTGAGCAATGCGGCGCGCAATACCGGTTTTATCTAGCATACTCCACTAAGTTTTTATCACAGCAAATTTAGACTTAAGTCGCAATATTGGTTTTTCTAAACAGAAATAACTTAGCACTGAAATGGCCAATGTTAATCCTATATAAAGCACCACATACTGCCAACTCTCCCACCATTGGTGAGGTATAATAAGACCTTCGATCACTATGCCTATCACAATGTTGTGAAACATATAAATACCAAAGGATATTTTCCCCAAAAAATGAAGGACGTTTTTCTTTGTAAAATTCCCTATCGCTTTTGCATTAAACAGGTAGTTGATCAATACCAATGCGT
>Ga0315908_10001488_pt1 | contig 17519 bp, 15 predicted proteins | sample LakEriMetagenome_12_FD_203520 | JGI IMG/M metagenome (GOLD analysis project Ga0315908, IMG submission 203520) | Freshwater fungal communities from buoy surface, Lake Erie, Ohio, United States - Buoy 4 MA124 | ecosystem: Environmental > Aquatic > Freshwater > Lake > Lake biofilm | place: USA... | reverse complement strand
CATTGTCAATTCCTAAATTCAATGGAACCGCAAGAGAAAGCAAAGCATCCCTAAAGCCCATTAATTCGTCAATGGTGATACTTCGCATCAAGAACACAGTCACAAAGGAAGTCACTTCGTGTTCGTTGTATCCACCTTGCGCTATCTGCACCAAGACCTCCTTAGCAGTGTCTCGACTCAAAGTTTTGTGTTCAAATAAATATTGTAAAATCTTTTTCATCAAATTATTTTATTAGTTTTTCAACCAGTTACCAATGATCTTAGCACCTTCCGGCGTTAACACACTTTCTGGATGATATTGCACTCCTTTCACATCGTGGGTGGTATGCTCTAATGACATGATATACCCTTCGGTATCTTTTGAAGTAATTTTTAATTTGGCAGGTAAATCATTTTCATTCACGACCCAGCTATGGTACCTTCCAACATCAAAAGTTCTTGGAAGTCCTTCAAATAAAATTGAATCTCCAATCAATTCAACAGGCGTTGCTATACCATGATATACTTTTGAGAGATTGGTTAAACTACCTCCAAATGCTTCTGCAATAGCTTGCTGTCCTAAGCAAACTCCTAAGATAGATTTAGTGGCCGCGTAAGCTTGAATCAAAGGAATAAGTAAACCAGATTCAGATGGAATACCAGGACCAGGAGACAATAAAATTTTATCGTACGCCTTCACATCCTCTAAAGGAATTTCATCATTTCTGAATACATCCACCGAAGCATTCGACTGCTCCTTAATCAATTGAACCAAGTTATAAGTGAATGAATCGTAATTGTCAAATACTAATATTTTCATTGGATCTATTTTAAATTTTTTCGGCCAATACAATAGCCATCTTTAATGCATTTAATTTATTGTTCACTTCCTGCAATTCACTTTCTGGGTCACTAGCCGCAACTACGCCTGCACCTGCTTGATAGGTCAATGTATTTTGCCTACTCATAAAAGTTCGAATCATGATGGCTTGATTACAACTTCCGTTAAAACCTACAAAACCAATACAGCCTCCGTAATAAGATCGTTTAGTGGGCTCAATACCATCTATCAATTGCATTGCTTTAAATTTTGGTGCCCCACTCAATGTGCCTGCAGGAAATGTTTTTGCAATTAAATGAAATGGATTGGCATATAAAGCTACTTTGCCTTCTACCTCACTCACTAAATGAATCACATGGCTATAATAATGTACTTGTCTAAAATGTTTGACATGCACTTCACTACAAACCCTACTTAAATCGTTTCTCGCTAAGTCAACCAACATCACATGTTCTGCATTTTCCTTTGGATCATCCAATAAAGCTTGCGTTCTTTCTGCATCAATGGCTTCGTCGCCAGATCTTTTGAATGTGCCAGCAATAGGATGCACTACTGCCTTCCCTTCTTTGATAATGATTTGCGCTTCGGGAGAAGAACCCATTAATTTATAGTCCCCATAATCAAAAAAGAATAAATAGGGGGAAGGATTGATACTTCTTAAAGTTCTATATACATTGAATTCATCTCCAGCAAATTGTTGTTGAAACCTTCTACTCAATACAATCTGAAACACATCTCCACGCATACAATGTTGAATCCCCTTTTGAACTGCAGTAAGATAGGCTTCGTCGGTATAATTAGAGGCTTCAGTACCTACAATACTAAATGGATATTGCGGTACGTCTTTATGTTTGATGCAGGATATCAATGCTTCCAATTCTGAATCGATGCCCTCTATTTTATTTTCACAGATATACAACTCGTCTTTAAAATGATTGAATGCAATCACGTATTGGTATAAACGATAACGCATCAATGGAATCACAGGCGCACCTTCCTTAAATTCAATGGTATCAAAAAAGGGAATGGCGTCATAAGTGGTATAGCCGTATAAGCCTTGTGCAAAAGCGGCTTCTTTTTGAATGGATGGCAGCATCTCAAATTGTTGCATGTAGGCCCAAATACGATCAGGCGCATCCTGAACCTTTTGAATCAATTCTTTTTGAGGCTCTTGCTTTGGATATTTAAATTCAATTTCATTTAAACTAGATATTTCAATACCGCCAATGGCATTCACTCCAATGAACGAATAACTATTTTCAGCAGCATGTGAATCTGTGCTCTCTAATAAAATCGTATCCCTGAATCGATCTCTCAATCGAAGGTAGATGCCAACTGGTGTAAACGTATCGGCGAGCATTGTAGTCACCTCGGTTTGTATTATAATTTTTTTCATCGTAATTTCTTAATCTATTTATCTCTTAATCTCTTTATCTCTTATTCTCTTTATCTCTTAATCTCTTAATTCGGTCATTCGTTAAAAAAACAAACCCCGACAGATCCTGTCGGGGTTGATGTATAGCTTGACAATTATGGTCACGACATTACAATACCCCAACGGAGTTTGTATGCCACCACCAAAAATTGTTGATTGTTTTCATAAGAATGCAAATCTATGGTATTCCATATTTTTAACCAAAAAAACATCCATAAAGAAACTAAGAATGTTCGGTTTATAAAACCCCTTTTGTGCTTGGTAAAGCATCGCTGGCAGGGTTGCGCTTCACAGCCATTTTGATGGCTTTAGCAAAGGCTTTAAAGATGGCTTCGATCTTATGGTGTTCATTCTCTCCCTTACAACTGATGTTGATATTGGCTTTGGCAGCATCGCTAAAGGATTTGAAAAAGTGAAAAAACATCTCGGTTGGCATTTCTCCAATTTTCTCTCGTTTAAACTCCGCGTCCCAAACGATCCAATTTCTTCCACCAAAATCAATCAAGACTTTTGCTTCTGCCTCATCCATCGGAATGGCAAAGCCATATCTTTCCATGCCTCTTTTGTCCACCAATCCTTTTGCAAAGGCCTCTCCTAAAGCTATGCCCACATCCTCTATGGTATGGTGCTCGTCGATATGCAAATCTCCGTCACATTGAATTGTCATGTCCAATGCGCCATGTCTTGCAATTTGTTCCAACATATGATCAAAAAAACCTAGTCCTGTATGTATTGTCGCATCACCCTTACCATCTAAATTTAATTCGATATGTATTTTAGTTTCTTTGGTATTTCTATCGTGGATGACGGTTCTTAATCCTAGTTTCAAGAACTGATAAATCTCATCCCAATGATTTGCTTCATAAGCAATAAAAGGTCTTAAGGTTATTTCTTGCTCTGCTGTTAAAGTATGCAAATTAGATTTCAAATAAATAGCTTTGCACCCTAAATTTTTTGCCAATTCAATGTCCGACCAACGGTCGCCTATGACATAGGAAACACCTAGATCAAATTGAGTATTGTTCATTAAATGCATTACCAATTCAGTGCCTGGCTTTCTAGTAGCTACGTTGTCTTTCGCAAATGTGGTATCAATATGAATTTCATCAAACAAAAAGCCTTCCCCTTTTAAAGTGCGTAGCATTAAGTCTTGAAAAGGTTGGAAAGTATCCATTGGATAAGTTGCTGTACCTAGCCCATCTTGATTCGTCACCATCACTTTATAATAGCCAAAATCGTTAGCGATTTTTTGTAAATTGGAAATTGCACCAGGTACAAAAATAGTCTTATCAATATGGTCTATCTGATAATCAGTTGCTGGTTCTTCTAGGACCACACCATCTCTGTCTATGAATAAAATTGGGCGCATTGTTTACTTTTATTTTTATTGCTTCTTTTTAGCTGCCTGCACCTGAGTAATCGTCACTGCACTTGCTTTATTGGACCAACTGTTTCTAATATAGGTCAATAAATCTGCTATCTCATTGTCTTTTAAGTCTGGATTGGCAGTCATGGCATTGCTGTAATAAAAACCGTCTAATGCAATACGTTCATTGTATCCGTAGCGGATGATACGAACCAGTCTTGCTATATCTTTCCCAACTACATTGGAAGCAGCATCAAGTGGGGCATTCATATTTGGTACACCACCACCATCTGCTTGATGACAAGCAAGACATCTTGCTTCATATATTTTTTTACCGTTTTGCATATTTTGTGCATTCGCCTCAACACAATAAAACAAGGCTACAAAAATCAAGCAGAATAATTTGAATTGCATTTGTTGCATGTTTACTTGTTAAAGCTAATTTTGAAAATAGCACCCTTGCTATCATCACTTACATATAAACTTCCATCAAGACCTTCTGCTAAACCACAAGGTCTTGCTTTGGCACCTCTTGGACTTTTATTGTTATCTGCTCCAGCAAATCCATTGGCAAAAATTTCCCATTCGCCTGCAGGTTTACCATTCTTAAATGGCACAAAAGCAACAAAATAACCTTCCTGAGGCAACGGTGCTCTGTTCCAAGAACCATGAAACGAAATAAATGCACCTTCTTTATATTTAGCAGGAAATTGATTACCCTTGTAAAATAACAATGCCATTGGCGCCATATGTGCAGGGAAAGCAACTAAAGGATCAAGTGCATTTTTACCACCTTCTAATTTACCATCTCCACCATATTCTGGAGAAAGTAATTTTTTCTTTTGGAATGGATCGTAATATACATAAGGCCATCCTGCATCGTCCCCTTCTTTCATTTCATACATTGTTTCTGCAGGTAATTCTGCATTTTGTGCATCGGTATACATGGACGGATAAAAAGTATTTAACTGATCGCGGCCATGTTGTGTTACAAATAAGCTATTGGTTTGATTGTTCCAATCTAGGCCAATCACATTTCTTAATCCTGTAGCATATCTTTTCCCCTCTGCATAAGATTGATTTTCTTTTCTGCCATCAAACTTCCAGATACCACCAGCAGAATCTAAAATTGGACAAGGCATCATACCCTTAGAACCAACAGTTCTATCTTTTTCTTGACATGCATTAGAGTAAGCCCCAATATTGACATAAATATTTCCTTTAGGATCTAAAGTAATTGATTTTGACGCATGTTGTCTTCTGCTATGTAAATTTTGAATGATTGTTTTAGGCGTTGTTGGATTGGTTACTTCTCCATTGGCATCCAATTGGTATAAATACACTGCGTCATCAGAACTAGCGTACAACTGATTTCCTTTTATGTAGATACCCGTTCCACCATACTTTCCCCATCCACTAATTTTTTCTGCAATACCATCTCCATTGGCATCTTCCATACGTACAATACTTTGACCTGCCTTGTTAGCATTATTCAATTTAGCAAACAAGACCCCTTTGTCGGTGATAGCGATATGTCTTGCAGTACCAATTTGATCTGCAAATAAAGTAGCAGAAAACCCAGCAGGTAATCTTAGTCCTGCATTTTCTTGTGCGTTGACTGAAAGGGCAAACACAGAAGCCAATAATAAGTTGCTTAATTTATACATGATAATTGATTTTAAATTGAATATTTTAGTTTAAAGATAATTCAAATGTACTAGTTATCCATTGATACATTGCATCTACCAAAGCGGTATTTTCTTGTTCCGTTCCCACTGTAATCCTAAGGCTATCTTCACATAATTCCAAGGCAGATCGATCTCTTACAATAATGCCTTGGCTTAATAAGTATTCATACAATGCTCTTGCCTTTGGGATTTTTACTAAAATAAAATTGGTGTCCGAAGGGAAGACCTGAATCACATGTGGCATCGAAGCAATGACTTCGGCTAATGCATTACGCATGTCTACTAGTAGTTTGATCATATCATTGACCTGGCCCACTTCCTCTAAAGCCTGCAATGCTAATTCTTGAGTGACAATATTGATGTTATAAGGTGCTTTCACTTTATTTAAGTATCCAATAATTTGTGGACTCGCAAAACACATGCCTAATCTTAGACCAGCCAATCCCCATGCCTTACTCAAAGTTTGTAAGACCACTAGGTTTGGATAATCTATTAAGGATTGAACAAATGATTTCTGTTTTGAAAAATTAATATAGGCTTCATCCACCACTACAATACCCTCAAAGTGATTTAAGATGGTTTCAATGTCAATTCGATCTAATGAATTGCCTGTGGGATTATTAGGAGAACAAATCCAAATGATTTTAGTTTGTTCGTTGACTAATTGTTCAATATGCGCCAGATTCAATTGATAGTCGGATAATAATGGGGCCTTCTGTACTTGAATATCATTGATACTTGCACTCACTTCATACATGGGATAAGTAGGAGGACAAATAATGATATTATCTTTTCCTGGTTCGCAAAAAGTTCTAAATAAAATATCAATGCATTCGTCACTACCATTGCCAATAAAAATTTGATTGGCTGCAATTTGTTTTACAAAGGCCAGCTTTTCTTTTAGTTGTCTTTGATAAGGATCGGGATACCTGTTGTACCATTTTGTTAAAGGTGAACCCAAACTATTTTCGTTGGCATCCAATAAAATTTTAGCGGTACCCGTATATTCATCCTTTGCAGATGAATATGGCTTCAATGTTTTTATATTCGGCCTTACTAATTTGTCTAATTCAAATGCCATGGTTCAAATTTAATACGTCCTTAAAATTACATTTTTGATTCTATTTCTTTCACTCTAATCACCACAGCCTGAGCATGGGCTTCTAATTGCTCACCAGACGCCATTTGAATGACTGTTTGTGCGATATTTTTTAGGCCCATTTCGGTTATTTGCTGGAAAGTGATCTTTTTTACAAAACTGTCTACACTCACTCCACTATAGGCTTTGGCATGGCCATTGGTGGGTAATGTGTGATTAGTACCGCTTGCATAATCTCCCACCGATTCTGGAGAATAATTACCAATAAATACCGATCCAGCATTGATGATTTTTTCAGCGACCACTAATGCATTGTCCACCGATAAAATAAGGTGTTCTGGTGCATAGGCATTGATCAATTGAATGGCGTCTTCTCTTAAAGCAATTACAATCGCTTTTGAATGGCCTAATGCTTTGGTTGCAAAATCTTGTCTTGGCAAAACTGCCAATTGTTTTTCTATTTCTACTTGTACTTGATCTACAATAAGTTGACTGCTTGCTATCAATAAAACTTGACTATCTGCACCATGTTCTGCTTGTGATAATAAATCTGCCGCCACAAAAGCTGACACTGCTGTTTCATCTGCATACACACAAACTTCACTTGGCCCTGCAGGCATATCAATGGCCACACCCTGTTGTTGTATCAATTGCTTAGCTGCTGTGACGTATTGATTGCCTGGACCAAATATTTTAAATACTTTGGGCACAGTTTTAGTACCATATGCCATGGCAGCAATGGCTTGTGCACCTCCAATGGTATAGATTTGTTGGATGCCTACTAATCCAGCTGCATATAAAATGGCAGGATCCACTGTGCCATCTTTTCTTGGTGGGGTACATAAAATCACTTCTTTACAACCGGCTAATTTTGCTGGAACACCCAACATCAAGACCGTTGAAAACAAGGGCGCAGTGCCCCCAGGAACATAGATACCCACTTTTTCAATCCCAACAGATTTCCTCCAACACCAAACCCCAGGCATGGTCTCTATCTTTTCTTCTTTTTTTAATTGTGCCTGATGGAAAATTTCAATATTGACTTTGGCAGATAGGATTGCAGCTTTTAACGCAGGCGCAACTTGCTCCTCGGCAGCTTGAACCATTGCTGGATCAATTACAATCGTTTTTAATGTTACCTGATCAAATGTTTCACTCAATCTATAAATCGCAGCATCTCCTTCCATAGCCACCGCATCTAAGATAGATTGTACTTTTGGCAACAATTCCGTTGCATCAAAATTTGGGCGCGTCAACAATGCATCCCAGTCCTGCTTCATTGGTTCTTCAAATACTTGCATCTTATAAAATCATTTTTTCAATAGGTACCACCAAAATACCTTCGGCACCTAAAGCTTTTAATTGTTCAATTAAATTCCAAAAATCTGCTTCTTCAATCACGGTATGCACACTACTCCATCCCGCTGTTGCGAGTGGAATGATGGTAGGACTTTTCATGCCAGGAAGTATGGCGATGATTTTATCCAGTTGTGTGTTGGGCGCATTCAATAAAACATATTTATGCTTCTTTGCTTTTTTTACCGACTCTATTCGGAATAATAAGCGCTCCAAGATAGGGACCAATTCGGCTGGAAGGTTATTTCGTTTAACCAAAACTGCCTGTGAGTCTAAAATCGTATCCGCTTCTTTTAAACCATTCATAAATAAGGTAGAGCCACTACTTACCAAATCACAAACTACGTCGGCTAGACCAATGCCCGGAGCAATCTCTACACTACCACTAATCTCATGAATTTCTGCGGTAATTTGGTGCGCATCTAAAAATTGTTGCACTAAAACAGGATAACTTGTTGCAATTTTTTTGCCGACTAAAAATTGAGGTCCAGTGAATTCCTCTCCTTTTTGAATTGCAAAACTCAATCTGCATTTTCCAAATCCTAGGGCATACAACACTTCCACTTTTTTTGCTTTTTCATACACCACATTTTCTCCCACAAAACCAATATCCGCTACACCGTCTTGCACATATTGAGGAATATCGTCGTCTCTTAAAAAGAACACTTCGATTGGGAAATTACTTGCATCCGCTTTTAATTTATTGACGCCATTGCTAATATCAATGCCACACTCTTTTAAAAGACGCATGGAGTCCTCATTTAATCTTCCTGATTTTTGAATCGCTAATTTTAATCGCATATATTATTTATAAAAATTAAAAGGGCTTACTGTGAAGTAAGCCCTTTGTTTAATATTGATACATACCAACATCTACAGCTTACCTTTTTGATAGCAGATGAAAATGATGGATATGATTATTGAATAACATGGCGCAAATTTACGGCCCTTTTATAAAATCCCCAACTAAAACAGCATAAAATACCTAATTTAGATATGGTAACCTCTAATTTAAACTTGAACAACCCTTTTATGCCTCTATCTAGATCCTTATCCTCCCTTTTATTATGTCTATTTGTTATTGCTAGTTTGCCTGCACAAAGTCAACAAACCCTTAGAACAAGTAAAGCACCAAAAATGCAATTGGTGTGGTCCGATGAATTTAATTACACCGGATTACCTGATACAAAAAAATGGAATTATGATTTAGGTGGATGGGGCTGGGGCAATAATGAATTGCAATATTATACAAAAGACTCTTTGGGAAATGCTTTTGTAAACAATGGACTATTGACAATCGTATTGAAGCAACAAACAATAGAGGATCGAAAATATAGTTCGGCAAGATTAATCACAAAAGGAAAAGGGGATTGGGTTTATGGAAGAATAGATGTGCGTGCAAAATTACCAAAAGGACTCGGCACATGGCCCGCTATTTGGATGTTAGGTTCTACTACCCCATTAAAATGGCCAGATGATGGAGAAATTGATATCATGGAGCATGTGGGTTTTAATCCCGGATTTATTCATGCCACCACGCATACAAAAAGTTTTAACCATATGATTGGTAATCAAAAAACGGATACCATTATTGTGAAAGATTTTGATACCCAATTTCACGACTACTCTGTGATTTGGAATAAAGACAGTGTGACTATTTTATTAGACAATCAGGCTTATTATACCTTTAAAAATAATGGCACTGGCAAGGATGCTTGGCCATTTGATGGACCGATGCATTTATTATTAAACATTGCATTTGGAGGAAATTGGGGTGGTGCAAAAGGGGTAGATGATGCCGTCCTTCCAGCAAAAATGGAGATAGATTATGTGCGGGTGTATCAGTTAAAATAATGTTCATTAAAGCACATTAAAGAATACTATTTCGTTTCAAACCAAACTGGTTTATCCGTCACCCCGTCCCCATTGTAATTAATGCATAATTCTTCGTCCACTGCAATTGCACGCTTTGTTTGAATTTGAATGGTCTTGTTTTCGAAATCCATCTCATACTTGCAATTCGCATCCACTTGATGATTGTAGATAGAAACATAGCCCAATGCCACTGCTGCTTCTTGTTCATTGATCCCCCATTCAAAAATATAATCATGCAATAAAGTTGTATCAATCAACGCACGCTCTGTTTGATTTAAAACAATGACAGGCGCAATTTCAATAGTAGTGCCTTCTGGGATAGCTTCGGTTGTAAAAACCCCTCTACCTCTACCCGCAGTCTCCATAATATATAAAATTGGCAATATCATTGCATAAAGTTAGCATATCCTAGTATGATTTCGTAAATTGCAGCCATGTCAGCAGAATTAGAAGACGAAATCATATTATCAGAGGTTTTTTTAGAGATTATCTCTAAAGAAGACATGCCGCTTCTAAAGGAATTTTTAGACGAGCAAAACATCAGTGATGTGGTGGAGCTTGTGAATGAATTTCCTGAAAAAGAAGCCCTGATTGTGGATACTATGACCGTACATCGCGCGGTGAGTGTCTTTAAATTATTAGACATCAACCAGCAGAAGGATATCATTAAAGAACTACCTGCAAATAAAACTGCAAAGATCTTAAATGAATTGCCTCCAGATGACCGTACTGACTTTTTTGAAGAATTACCAAAAGCAGCCATCCGTGACCTCATTAAATTGTTGGACCCAGAGGAACGTAAAATAACTTTATCATTACTAGGATATCCTGATGATTCAGTTGGACGTATGATGACGCCCGATTACGTCTACGTGTATCCGAATTATACTGTTGCTCAAGTTTTAGACAATATCAGAAAATATGGTAAGAACTCAGAGACCATTGACGTGATTTATATTATTGATGAATTGGGTTGCTTGGTGGATGACATTCGAATTAGAGATTTATTATTAGCCAAGCCAACTGATGTCATTCATGATATTATGGATGGTAGGTACGTGGCATTGAATGTATATGATGACCAAGAACATGCAAGTCAGGTGTTTAAAATGAATAACAGAGTCGCCATTCCTGTGGTCGATGACAATGATGTATTATTAGGTATTGTAACAATTGATGATATTTTATGGGTAACGAATGAGGAGTTCAGTGAGGATATGCAAAAGATGGGAGGTACAGAAGCCTTGAACGAACCTTATTTAGACATGTCTATTTTTAATTTATTTAAAAAAAGAATCACTTGGTTGGTCGTTTTGTTCCTAGGTGAGATGTTGACAGCAACAGCGATGGGTTATTTTGAAGGAGAGATTGCGAAAGTGATTGTGTTGACTACTTTTATCCCACTAATTTTATCAAGTGGAGGTAATACAGGTTCACAAGCATCTACCTTAATTATTCAAGCTATGTCGGTGGGTGAAATCACCATTGAAGATTGGTGGAGAATTTTAAAAAGAGAAATTGTAAGTGGTTTATTATTAGGTTTGGTATTAGGTGTGATTGGATTCTTTAGGGTTATGGTTTGGCATTATATTTCTCCAGGATTCTATGGAGAACACTGGCTCATGATTGCAAATACAATTGGCTTAACCTTGGTTGGTGTGGTGATCTGGGGTACCATTACCGGATCTATGCTGCCAATGGTATTAAAAAGACTAGGCGCCGATCCTGCTGTTTCCTCTGCTCCATTTGTTGCCACCTTGGTGGATGTCACCGCGATCCTTATTTATTTTGGGCTAGCATTTTTATTCTTGCAAGGAACCCTACTTTAATTATTGGCCATTCTTCCTTAAGCATGCTCAATACAATAGAGTCTCGTCTTGTGCCATCACTCGTTGGAAGATGATTGCGTAATATCCCCTCAACTGTACAACCTATTTTTTGCATCGCTGCAATGCTTCTTTTATTTCTGTTGTCTGCACGAAATTCAACACGCTCAAATCCAATTTTTTCGAAGGCAAATTCTAAGAGTAACAATTTACAGTGTTCATTTAATCCAGTCCCCCAGGTGCTTTCACTATACCAAGTATAGCCCAGTTGTGTAGTGCGATTATTTAATTGTATGTCGTAAAATCTAGTACTACCCACATATTTATTTTGCAGTTTATCAAAAACAATAAAGGGATAGGCTGTCTTTAATGCTCTTGAATCAACAGCAGTTGCAAGGTATTGCTCAAACTCTTGAACAGTTGTAATAGGGGTCAATGCGAATTTCCATAATGCTGGCTCGTCCTTTACATAAGAAGCTAGATGAGCGAGATCTGATTGGACCAAAGGTCGCAATAACAAGCGTTCATCCTCTAAAATCATGTCCTCTAAAGCATCAAAAATCAAATTGGAATGCATACATTAAATTATTAATGTTTATTTTTGCTTAAATTATTGAATAAAGCTCAAATCGTCAAAATATGTGTGGAATCGTAGGTTATATTGGTCATAGAGAAGCATACCCAATTGTATTAAAAGGATTAAAGCGCTTGGAATATCGTGGCTACGATAGTACAGGTGTAGCCATTATTCAAGATGGTACTTTGCAGGTACATAAAAAAAAGGGGAAAGTTGCTGAATTAGAAGAAGCTGTGGTTGGTAAAAACATGCATTCAAACATTTGTATTGGACATACACGTTGGGCTACACATGGCGAACCATCTGACCGAAATGCGCATCCTCACTTGTCTAACAATGGCAGATTGGCCATGTTGCACAATGGAATTATCGAGAACTATACACAAATTAAAACAGAACTACTTTCTAAAGGTTATACATTTAAAAGTGACACCGATACCGAAGTCTTATTGAATTTCATACAAGACATCCAAGACAATAACAATAGTAATTTAGAAGAAGCATTGCGCATTGCTTTAAAAAGAATCGTAGGTGCTTATTGTATTTTATTGATTGACCAAGAAGATCCAGAGACCATCATCGCTGCGCGTAAAGGAAGCCCTTTGGTGATTGGGATTGGGAAGGATGAACACTTTTTAGCGAGTGACGCCTCTCCTATCATTGAATATACCAAGGAAGTGGTGTATGTGAATGACTATGAAATTGCGATTGTGAAGAAGGACGAATTGATTCTGAAAAATTTAGGAAACGAAAAGCAAACACCCTTTATTCAAAAATTAGACATGGAATTAGCAGCCATTGAAAAAGGCGGCTATGACCATTTTATGTTGAAGGAAATTTTTGAGCAGCCTGCCACTATTTTTGATTGCTTAAGGGGTAGACTATTACAAGAGGAACAACAAATTGTGATGGCTGGCGTAGACAACCATTTAGAAGCATTGACAAAAGCTTCAAGAATTATGATCGTAGCATGTGGTACTAGTTGGCATGCTGGATTAGTTGCAGAATATATGATTGAAGAATTGTGTCGCATTCCTGTGGAAGTAGAATACGCATCAGAATTTAGATATCGTAACCCAGTGATTCATCCGGGTGATGTGATTATTGCTATCTCTCAAAGTGGTGAAACTGCAGATACGTTGGTGGCATTAGAAAGCGCGAAAGAGAAAGGTGCTTTTATATTTGGTGTGGTGAACGCGGTGGGAAGTAGCATCGCCAGATTAAGTCATGCCGGTGCATATACCCATGCAGGACCAGAAATTGGTGTGGCAAGTACCAAGGCTTTTACAGGACAATTGGCTGTGCTGACCATGATGGCTTTGAAAATCGCAAAAGCAAAAGGAAGTATTTCTGACGAACGCTATGAACACTTAATCAATGAATTAGCTTCTGTCCCAGAAAAAGTAAAAACAATTTTAGCAGATACCACAAAGATTGAATCGATTGCAAAGCAATACAAAGACGCTAAGGACTTTTTATATTTAGGTAGAGGCTTTAATTTCCCAATTGCTTTAGAAGGCGCATTGAAATTAAAAGAGATCACCTATATCCATGCAGAAGGGTATCCTGCAGCAGAAATGAAACACGGACCAATTGCTTTGGTAGACGAAAATTTACCAGTTGTTTTTGTAGCTACCAAAGATTTGTACTACGAAAAAGTCGTATCCAATATCCAAGAAATTAAAGCAAGAAAAGGACAAATCATTGCAGTCGCCACAGAAGGTGATACTGTGTTACCAACCATGTCGGATAATATTATGTTTGTGCCTGATATCGACGAAGTCATTGCCCCATTATTAAGCGTCATCCCTTTACAATTACTTAGTTACTATGTGGGTGTGGCTAAAGGCATTGACGTAGACAAGCCAAGAAACTTAGCGAAGTCCGTTACGGTGGAGTAGTCTAGGAAAGAATAGAGCGGAATAGTTTTGACAGGAGTAGATTGTTAAACAAAACCTTTAGAGCTGATTACACGATCTAATTTCAGCTAATTTTTAATAAGTTTACAAAAACTTATTATTATATTTAAACATGCAAAATTTTATCAAAATTTTCAAATACGCTACCCCTTTCGTATTGTATGGCTTAGGCTATTTAAGTTTTACAAAAACTGGTTGGTATGCTTGGACGCCATTGCTGTATGTATTTTTCATTGTACCAATAGTCGAATTATTTATTGCACCTGATCCAGTGAATTTAGATGCGGCCGAAGAACAATTGGCCAAAGCCAATAAATGGTATGATGTCTTGTTATGGTTTACTGTCCCTTTTCAATATTTTTTGTTGTATACTTTTTTAACACATATTGGCTCAAACAAATCTATTGCAGATACGGTAGGAAGTATTATTGGTATGGGCTTATTATGCGGCACATTTGGAATTAATGTGGCACATGAATTAGGACACAGAACCAATAAATTTGAACAATTTTTAGCAAAATCTTTATTGCTTTCAAGCTTATACATGCACTTCTTTATCGAACACAATAAAGGACACCATAAACATGTCGCCACACCTCATGATCCTAGTACTGCTAAATTCAAACAAACAGTGTATGCATTTTGGGTACAAACTTTCATTGGTACTTATTTAAGTGCTTGGCATATTGCAATCGAGGATGCAAAAAAGAAGAATGGCTTCTTACCTGCCATCTTCAATGAAATGATGTTGTTTCAAATGATTCAATTAGGATTCGTTTTACTTATTATCTTGAATTTTGGAATCACGATTGCTGCCTATTTTATACTTGCTGCTTTCATAGGTGCCATTTTACTAGAAACAGTAAACTATATTGAACATTATGGATTGCAAAGAGAAAAAGGATCAACTGCATTATTTGAAAGAGTGCAGCCACATCATAGCTGGAATAGCAACCATATTATTGGAAGACTAATGTTATTTGAACTAAGTAGACATAGCGATCATCATTATATGGCCTCACGCAAGTACCAGGTTTTGAGAAATATGGACGAAGCACCACAAATGCCAACAGGTTATCCGGGCATGATCATCCTTTCTTTATTCCCACCAGTATGGTTCAAAGTGATGCATCAGCAAATGCGCAAATACAGCCTTTTACCCAATCAATAAGGCTCCAAATTTAAATGTCGTACCTTGCTTTCTATTATGAGTACGAATTTTAAAGATCTAGGCTTAATTGAGCCAATCCTATTATCCCTTTTTGAAGAAGGCTATACCACCCCAACGCCTATTCAAGCAGAGTCGATCCCTATTATATTAGAAGGAAAAGACTTACTTGGTTGCGCACAAACCGGCACAGGTAAAACTGCCGCTTTCACCCTTCCTATTATTCAGTTATTGTTACAACATAAGCCTGCAGAGAGGCGTAAAAAAATTAGAACATTAATAGTTACCCCAACGCGCGAGTTGGCCATTCAAATCGCCGAAAATTTTGAAGCATACGGAAGACATACACCTTTAAATTGTACCGTTATTTTTGGCGGCGTAGGTCAAGGACCGCAGGTAACTGCACTAAGAAATGGTGTGGATGTAGTCATTGCTACTCCGGGTCGATTATTGGATTTAATGAACCAAGGTCATCTAAGTTTAAGAGACGTCGAATTTTTTGTATTAGACGAAGCAGATCGTATGCTAGACATGGGATTTGTACATGATATCAAAAAACTATTGGCAGTCTTACCAAAGAAAAGACAATCCCTGTTCTTCTCTGCAACTATGCCTGCTGAAATTGTGAGCTTAGCGAATGTTATTTTAAATAAACCAAGCTCAGTCACGGTTACACCAGTTTCATCCACCGTTGAAATCATTGATCAATCGGTTTATTTTGTAGATAAAGTCAATAAGAATTCCTTATTAATGGAATTACTAAAAGACCAAAATATCAAAAATGTATTGGTCTTTACAAGAACAAAACATGGTGCAGATAAGGTGGTGAATCTATTGGTGAAAAATAATATTTCTGCAGAAGCGATTCATGGTAATAAATCTCAAAATGCAAGACAAAGGGCATTGAGTAATTTCAAAGATCAATCTACTAGAGTATTGGTTGCCACAGATATTGCTGCAAGAGGAATTGATGTGGATGAATTAGCACACGTGATAAATTTTGAGATTCCAAATATTCCAGAAACTTATGTGCACCGAATTGGTAGAACAGGAAGAGCTGGTGCTTCTGGCGCGGCCTATTCCTTCTGTGATTATGAAGAAAAAGTATTTTTGAAGGATATTGAAAAGTTGATTGGTAAAACCATTCCCGTGATCGAAAGCCATCCCTACCCAATGCAGCAGTTTCACGCTAATAAAAGCTCAAAAGACGCAGGATGGGGCAAGCCCAATAACGTTAGAGGCAGGGCGCCACGAGAAGGCGGACAGCATGGAGGCCAAAATGGAGGACAAAAAAGACGTTTCCCTAATTCAAAACCGACTAGGTAATCTTATCTTTGAGCTAAGTATCTAAATCGTTTTACTATGAAAACAATGCTATTTGGCTTTTTGTTCCTTATCCCTCTTTTTACTACCCCCCTATTTGCTCAAGATCGTCCGATTCAAAAATCTGACCTCATTAGTAGCTCGAAACTAATCGACCTTCAATTCACAGATCCTGAAATTGATTCCTTATTCAACGATGTGGTAGACAATTTAGCGAACTACAAAGCCATGCATGCATTGTCATTAAACAATAGCACTCCTTTGAGTCTTTGGCATTCGGCCATACTACCTGGTATGAAATTGAATAAAGTACAAAAACCAATTATTTGGGATGCCCCTACTTCAGTTACTTTACCAGCTAATAAAAATGAGCTTGCTTTTTATTCGATTGAACAATTGGCATTTTTAATTAAAAATAAAAAAATTAGCTCGGTTGAATTAACAAAGTTCTTTATTGAGAGAATTAAAAAGTACGGGGATACTTTACAATGTGTGATTAGCCTTCAGGAAGATTTAGCATTTGCACAAGCAAAACAAGCAGATGCCGAAATTGCTGCAGGAAAATATAAAGGACTATTACATGGTATCCCTTATGGCTTAAAAGATTTATTTGCTGTTAAAAATACCAAGACCACTTGGGGGGCTGCACCTTACCAAAATCAAACTATCCAAGAAGATGCATTTGTATACGAAAAGATGAAAGCTGCAGGGGCTGTATTGGTGGCTAAGTTTACATTAGGCGCACTGGCAATGGGCGACTATTGGTTTGGTGGTAGAACAAAAAATCCATGGAATTTAAATACTGGTTCTTCAGGCTCTTCCGCTGGTTCAGCTTCTGCAACAGTTGCAGGCCTTGTTCCATTTGCAATTGGTACAGAAACTTGGGGAAGCATTGTCTCTCCAGCAACTACCTGCGGTGCCACAGGACTTAGACCAACCTTTGGAAGCATTAGTCGTTCAGGTGCCATGGCATTGAGTTATAGTTTAGATAAAGTAGGACCTATTACACGTTCTGCCAATGATGCTGCCATTGTATTTAATTATTTACATGGTACAGATGGCAAGGA
>Ga0315908_10001486_pt1 | contig 17530 bp, 7 predicted proteins | sample LakEriMetagenome_12_FD_203520 | JGI IMG/M metagenome (GOLD analysis project Ga0315908, IMG submission 203520) | Freshwater fungal communities from buoy surface, Lake Erie, Ohio, United States - Buoy 4 MA124 | ecosystem: Environmental > Aquatic > Freshwater > Lake > Lake biofilm | place: USA... | reverse complement strand
ACATAGATGTTTATTTTGACAATTAGCTAGTTTAAAATTCTTATTAACTTGACTCCTTTTCTTCTTAAGTACATTCGATTGTTATGATTCCCAAAACTAATCTCATCGATCTTAAAGTCTAATGCCTCTCTCATAATTCTAATTCTATTAATTTACCATCTCTTGATTATCTTTTATCTACTATTTTAGATGATTAATTGAAATCTAGGTTTTATTATATTTAGCTCCTCAATCTTCTAATTCTCAAAGGACAATTTCATAATTCAGACTTATCCAAATTAGACCTGCATTAATATTTATTAACCAATATCTTGTCATAGAATCATATCAATATCAATGCATTATAATTCCTAAATCATTTTCATCCTACTCATATTCTAAAATAAATTAAAAACATACTCAACTCAGTTATCAATAATAATAATAATTAATAGTCAAACTATAAAATAAATCAGAAAGGAATTTAGTTTATTATATAGATAATAAATGAGAATAAATAAAAATGTTAGAAATATATTTTGAAGAAAATAGAAAAGCTATTGAGTTTAATAAATGAAATAGTTAGTAAGAATTATCATTACATAATATTGAAACAATAATTCAAAAATAGTTCATTATCTTTCGAAAAATAACTAGTATGTAGTGACAATATCCAACACTTTGTATAAGAAGAATGTAAAGGTTTCAACTACATTACAGATATTTAATAGTCAAGGATAATTGAAGGATTAATTGATTATGACATGGTAATGGAGTACAAAACAGATTTGAAACAAATAGAATTATTATTAGATCTAAAGGGAGTTGCTTGTTAAATAAAAGAACTTTAATTGAGTTTCTAAGAGAACAAAGAGCACATGAAGATGATAATTACTATTAATAGTATAAACGATGAAGGTTTTATTAAGAGAGAGTATTACAGAGTTTTTGAGGAAACTTAGTTGATGCTGTCTAAAATAGCTTATTAAAAGAACAAGGGAGAAGTTGGATGTATTTATAGGGATTCTCCAAAGAGTTCTTATTTAGGAATCACAAATCTTAATATTCTTAATGCGAGGTATTTGTAGATTATTATAAGTGCTGCATATGTCCCACATTCTTCAATGAAGGCAGAAATATTGTAATAGTTAATCATATTGCCTTTCATTCATTCATAATAGATTCTTTAATCATAATCTAGTTATGTTCATCCTTAGATCAATTCTCATAAATGTAAGTTGAACTCTTCCATCAATAATCAAGAAGGATTTGTATTCTAATGTAGTGATAAGGTAGAAAATAAAATGTTATTCCAGTTCAGGCTAGATTAATAAACTCCTATTGATTTATAAGAGACAAGCATTAGATTAGAAGTAATTTAAAAGGAAAAGCAAGAATTATTGAAGAGTCAACAATATAAACTAGAGACTGAAATGTTCCAAATGAGTAAATCTGAAATAGGACAAACTTAGATTGATGCGATTATAAACATAACCAAGGACATAGAATAGACATAATTAGAACTTTTGAAGATATCTTAACATTAGAATAATGTTGTGGTGAATTAAGATAACAAATTGGATTTGTATTATTTCCTTTTGAAGCAGTTCTCTTAAATTATCAGGTCCAACTCCTGTTCAAAATTAGCCAAATAAATGCTACCTAAAATAGATTACTACAGTCTGGGTTAAGAAATCTTCAAAAAAATTATAGTGAATGAGAATAATTAAATATAAAAAGAAATGATAATGTTTTTGAACTCTATCATCTACAAGAATGTGAGTTAACAAGAATGGACTTACTTTATCATTGAGATCCTGAATTGCTTCTTGTAATCAAATCAGAATACTTACTACCATCACAAAATAATATAAGGATTGGATAATATGTATATTCCTACCCTAGAACTTCTCATCTATTTGTAACAGAAGTTGCAATCTGACTCCAACTCCATCATACTCAATTTCACTATTCTTAATCTTCTCATCAAAAGTATTGCCAATAATAATAATCCAAATAACAATCATAAATTTACTTTCATTAATAATCTTATTTATTCTCATCATAATCAACATCAACTTTCTAATTTATTTAACAATTAATAATATTATATTGTTCTTTAAAATCATGAAGATAATAAAAAGTCACCCATCTATTAAATTTATCATGCCCCTTAAAATCATCTATAATTTGACTAATATAATCAAAAGTCTAATAATTTTATTTGTGATTTAAAAAACAAAAAAACTCATAAATTAAATATTATTTATTTGGGATTGCAAAAAAAAACAGATTCTTCTAAAAGATCTTAATCTCTATTAACCAAAGGTAGTTTCTACGCAAAGAATGTTTAATGTGATTTTAAATTAGCTTTTGAAGTTAATTTACTTATTTGTGACTTAAAAAATATGAATTCACAAGATAAAAATGTGTTACAAAATTAATCTCTCGAATTGATAATAAAATTACTCGAAAAATCTAATGATAATCTTTTATTAAAATAACATTAATAGGAAATATTATAAGATTAAAAAACATTTATGAAATTTATCATCTAACAAATAAATAGTAATGATTAATAAATATTAGAAAAAGTTTAAAAAATATTGGAATTATTGTTATTTAATAAATTTACAAATGAAAATTCCAATCAGCCAAAATATCTTAAAAAATAATTGATAGTCATAATAAATAACTTCCAAATTCTATTGTAATGGATTTTGAATTATGTTGTGAATGATTAAAAGAATAATAATTTGTATAATTAGTTAGTATCTGAATTATCACTTTAAAATTGGAAAAATCAAATAAAATTTATCTTTTCATTTTTAATTAGTCTTTCTAAAGATATCTATAGAAATAATGAAAATTATTAAGCTTAATAATAAAATAATGAAAAAATTAATCTTAAACCACCTGGAGTAATAAAAGAAGTAACCAATTAAAAATATTCTATGTAAATATAAGAGAAGGTTATAAAATAATAATAATAACAACAGAAGTATACATAATAATAACAAATATAGAGATAACAAAATTAATAAAAAATTGTGATTTAAGAAAAAAGCCAGAAAAATTAATAAAATTTCATAAATAAATATGAAAATTGGATGAATTATGGACTAAATATCGAATTAATAGAATAATTTATAGACTTATTAAAAGAAAAGGAAAATGGATTTGATTTAAGTGGAGAATTAATTATTTGGACAAATGTATTAGAAAGTATAGGTCTGATAAAAATAGAATAACTTCTTTAAAAAGGAGTATTTGATAAACTATTACAATAATATTTCCAGAATAAAGAGTAATTAAAACTAAGTATGTTAAGTGGAGTGCTAGACGAAAGTGAGAAACTATTAGAAAATGAATCAATGAGAAGTGAATTGATAAAGAAATTAATAATGATCATATTAGAAGTAATACGGAAAGAAGAAGAATTCAATAGTAATTATGGATTGATAATCGGATGGACTAATTGCATAATATTTGGAAAATAATAGGAACAAGTAGATAAAGATAAAGATTAGTAATAGAAAGTAATAGAACTAGATAGAGATAGCTTTATTTTATTATTGAGATAATTGAGTGAATATTTATGGAGAGAAATGAATATAGGAGGTAATGAAGGATGTTAGATGAGTTCTGAAAAGAATATCAAGAAGATGAAAATAGTAATGAACTTGTTGATAATCCTGATATAGAGCAATTCCTCATCACTGAGCATTAACAATATAAATTAGGATACTGTTTATAATAGTATGGACTGGCTGATAAAATGGTATATCTTCAACTCAGTCGAATCCTCTGCCGAACTATCTCCTGCTATCTAACTCATTAAAAGGATTTCAAAATTAGTTTTCTCCTTCTTCAAAAAAATAAGGAAGGATTATCTTTTATGTAAATTAGCTCTGAAATCCCTTATGTCTATTTATCAACAAATTAACCTATCTATTAACACTCTCCTAATATCTGATTCACTCAGTCTATATGTTGCCAATAAGTTCACTTAGTCCAATACCAGTACTCTCATGATGTTATTCAACCTCTGGATCTACAATGACTCACTTGCTACTTATGTAGCATTTGATCTTGATGCATTTTCTTATCTCCTTGACTCTATTACTCTTTCCTCTTCCAATTCTAATTCTTCAGTTGTTTCTGTGCTCAACTCTCTTCAATAAAGTTCTGAAAAGCAATAACAACAAAAATAAATAGAAAATGACCTGTAATTAGAAGATATTAAGATAATAGAGTGTGCCAACAATGTGATATCTTTGAGCAATACAGTGAATTTGTCAAATGCTTAGGCAGACTGGTCGATTAACAAGAAAGGTAACAGATGCAGATTGACTTACTTCGTAATGGAGGGCAACAATTATGACGAGTATGTTTTGCAACTAAATTTGGGACAATTAATAGAAATTAGATAGTTAATGATTGGAATAAATACTGTATGGACTGATTACGTTGATAAAGTATTGGGCATTCCTTAGTCCATTTTACTTGAAGGAGGCAACAGTAAGGACGAATTTAAACCCTTAGGATAACTCTAATTGATCAATGATGAAGGTTATGGAACCTTTAGTGTTAAAGTATTTACAATAAACTTTAACACTTTCCATTCTTCATCCTCTATTCTAGATACTCTCAAGCTCTTAGGAAATAATCAGGTCAAATATTTATAACTAAGATTCAGAAGACCTATTGTTACTTTTATTGAGTCTCTCTCCACTATTTCAAATAAGGTTTACGATAAGATAGCTATATCCATTTCATTTTTATCAATCAATGGTATCCCTGTAAGTTCTCTACCTTCAAAAGGTAAACAATTAATTAAAGAGAAACAAAAGTAAAACAGCTTGGCAATGATCACTTACCTTTCTCATACAGATCATCAAAACACTCTGGCATTATTAGCCAATAGTCCAACTGTAATATCTAAAATAAAGTAGAACATTTAAGAATTATCTCAAATGTTAGTAGACAATGAAAACTTGGTATCTCCAATTTTCTTAGCACTGACCTAAAACAATATGAATGTTAGTAATTGGCTTCTAGACATATTTTTATAAGATGATAAGCAATTAGCCCATGCGAAGATGGTGCTTGAAATAATAATATCGCACAAAGAGTGTCAATTGGATCGACTATTAAAACTACACAAATACATAATGAAGTCGTTTATGAACTTTGATCATCAGTAAAACCTGAACTTGCATCACTTCATCAATATTTTCTGTTAAGTAATCAGGATAATTGCCTAATAAATGCTAAAAGATAACGATTCCAGACTCAACAAATTGATGAGTATCGATTAATAAGAAATCATGACTCTTTTGTAAATCTTCAACCAATACAAATACAACAACACTCCTATTAAATTCGCAGTAAATAGACTCCTTATCACTCTCCTTTATCAACCTCATCCTTTCCAATAAAAAGATCAATAATAAATTGTTATGTTCACTCTACAATAAGTCTTTAAAGACATGCAAAACAACTCAAATTTTATCGAAATCTTTAACAATATTATTGTTGGAGCTTATTCCCTTTAAGATTCCATTTTCGAATGGCTGTTAGACAATAATTGTGAGAAAATTGAGTTCCTTATTAATAAATTATAAGAGTAGTTCAAATATAAAGATTTTAAAAGTTTAAATATTTGTCTTCAATGTTTATAATCTTGTTTATTGGATAACAGTATAATAGATAAAGTAGCTTAAAATAAGTGGCATATTTTGATTTATTAACTAATTCAAAACACTCCCGAATTACATAAGTCTTAAGAAATATTGGACTTATCAATTAATTTCATAAAGAAGGTAGTATTAGATAATGAAGTTTTAGAACTTTAATTAAGTCACTAGATAAAAAAGGATTTGGAAATCCTGGCAAAGAATTAAGACACTAATTTCATCACCAAGTTTTTATTACCTTTATTGACATCAGAAAATCACATTGCAGTTTGTTTGCATCCTCATGACCAAATAAGCAAGAAATATTTGATAGAAGGAAGTTACTCGAAATTCTAGAAATAAAAGACAGAGATTAAAATAGAGAGCAAAATATTGGAAGAGAAAAGTGAGTTGATGGAGACAATAAAGTAGAAACTATTAGAAGAGACAGGAAAAGATTAAAAGAACAAAGAACTAGTAAACACTCATAAATTTGAATTAGTGATGAGTTAGAATAAAGATTCTAATTTTTCTAAATCTGAGTATTAATAAATACATTAACAGATAGAAAATAATGGCTTCATGATGATAGTACATTTAAAAAACCTAACTAATAATGAGGAATATGTTTTTGGAGTAGTAAGTTTAGAAGGTTTTTTAGAGCCAAAGAGTAACACCGCAATGTTCTACTTAAGTAAAGGAAATAATCAGATTTTCGATTGGACTAATTAGTAAAGATTGGTTTCTTTTGTAAATCGTTTAGATTCTCCTTACTAAAGTGATTATGAAGAGGACAGTGAAAATTATAATGCTAAACAGTTCAGTGATTACGTCCTCACTATCGAAGAATAAGATAAGGATGTACCACCTTTAATTGGCATTTCTTTATATTTCAAAGAGCAACCAGATGAATGCAACTTCATAAATTACATTGGATATGGATATGGATCTTTTGATTATTAAGATATCAGTATCCTTTCCAAAGAAATACTTATACTTAAACTTAGAGATGATATCTCCAAAAATCATATAAATAATCACCAATCTGTAATGCAATTTTAAAATCTCTAAATTGATACTATTCTTCAAAAGCAGTTCTAACTCAATAAATAGTTTAATCTTTATAGAAATTATCCAGTTTTTGATATTCCATCCAACTTAAAAATTAAATAATTATAACAAATAATCTTCAAAAAAATAGACAAGTAGTTATTGAAGGATTTAAAAAACAATAAAGAACTAGAATCGGAAATGACAGTGCGTTAACTAGGAATAAATAAAGGAATATTGGATTTGGAATTTGATTTAAATCAATTAGAAGATGTGATTCTTCATTCAATTTAGATAAATGACACATCATCTCACATGCCTCAAATGAGAATATTTGAACAGTTTGAAAAGATCGAAGGTATTTACCAAATCGTAGAACTAATAGTGAAGAATTTAACTCGTTGGAAGAACAAAGATAAAGCCGAAAGATGGTTTGTTTGGCTTCGAGAGTTGGTTTCATTTAGCCAATTGCCAAATTTCTTTAAACTTTTCATGAAAAATTAAGGCTGCTTTGAACTACTTTTTGAAATTTTAGCTTCCAAGCCTGACGATGAAACTAATTCGAAGCATTGGGATGAAGAAGAATCAAGGGCTGTCAAAATTAGTTATTCTATCCTTGCAGAAGTCTTTAGAGTTGATAAGGATATGAATGTAAGGAAATTCGCAATTGAAAATAAGTTCTTTGAAACCATTCTTGATAGAATCGCTATCATTTCTAAAGAAAAAAAGAGGAAACTTTTCAAGGACATTCCCAATAATTAATAAGAAAATTTGATTAATAATGATAAAATTAAATCGGAAGCTATTCCTAATGAAGATAAAAATTAGCTCAAGAAGAAAAAAGGAGTCGGATATGCAAGTGACAACACTGGTCAGAATTAAAAATGGGACACTAGTTAATATCATCTCAACAAAAAGTAATAATCAGAATAATTAGTTAATCTCATCAAAATATTAGAAACCTTCTTGAATTTCGAATAGAATTACATTATAAAATAAGAGTTAATCATCTCAATTAATGAAAGTGCTTTATTGCCTTTATTAGAAGGAGGATTTAGAAGTGGAAGCTTATTAGAAATAGCGAAAGACTTAGAATTATTTGAAACATTTTTAAGAATTGTTTAGGTTTTATCAAGACACAAATAATTATTACCATGTTTATTGAAACTAGATTAGCATTATCAACCATAACAAAATGAAAGTGTGTTTTAATTGCTATCAAATTTGAAGGATTTAGCAAATATTTACAAACAATGTTTAGGAGTGAAGGATAATAATCAGGAAAAGAGTTAAGAAAGTGAGGAGAAGGACAGCAACAACTTAGCTGAAAAGATAATTTATTGTTACAATTATGTGGAGATGAATATTGCTTTGCTTTAAGATGAAGATAATGAGAAATTGGTAGATGAAGATGCATAGATAAAAGATTGTTTATAATTGCCTTTATAATAGTAATATAGAGAGTTGCTTAAAGATATGAGATTTGACTATATGGAGATGAAACAATAAGGTGTTTATAAGCACCATTATGCTTCTTCTATTGATGATAAAAAGCAGCAGACTCAGAAGAAAATGATACGTCTTGCTTAGGAAATTGCAGACCTTTCTATTTCATTACCCGTCGAACACACTAACAGTATTTTTGTTAGGTGTGACAAGCAGAGAGTAGATGTCATGAAAGTATAAAAAACATCATTATATTATATATAAAATATTTTATTAAAATACATATTATACAAATAATATATAATTTAGAGGTAATATTAATAATATTCATAATATATGATAATAAATTAATGAATAGGCAATGATAATGGGAGCAAAAGACACACCTTACTCAAATGGTGCATTCGAATTTGATATTTACTTTGATGAAAACTATCCTTAAGGCCCACCTAAAGTTAACCTAACAACAACAGGTAAGGGTCAAGTTCGATTTAATCCAAACCTATACTCATGTGGAAAAGTATGCCTGAGTTTATTAGGAACATGGAGAGGAAATGCGAGTGAGAATTGGGATCCATAAATCTCAACCCTTCTTTAAGTATTAGTATCATTACAAGCCATTATAATGAGTGAAGAAGTGTATTTCAATGAACCAGGGTTTGAAGGAGAAGCAGGAACTGATATGGGAGAAAAGAAAAATTAAGGATATTCTAATATTGTCAAATATGCTAATATTAAGTATGCTATGATTGGATAAATTAAGAATCCTTCTCCAGGATTTGAAAATGTTATTAGAAGGCATTTTTATATTAAGAGAAAGGAAATCATGGAGGAAGTTAGGAAATGGTAAGAGTTGAGTAAAAAATAGCCTGCTGTTTATTCTGGACTAGTGAATGATCATAATCACAATTGGGCCAATGAGTTTAAAGCAACTCCTTAGACTTATCAGAATATGTTGGATAAGATCATTTAAGAGTTGGAGACTGAATTGAATAAGCTATAACCACCAACTATTGAAGATAATTTAAGAACTAATAATAAGAAGAAGAAGGTAGAGAAGAAAGAGGTGAAGTAATAAGAATAATAGATGGATTTAGAAACAATCGATGTGAAATTCGATAATATCTAGTAAGAAATCAAGGAAATAGATGTGGAGGCAGATGAAGTTAAGGATAGATGGAGTAGGTATATAGGAGCAATGGGAATAGAAGCAGTTAAGAAGTAAGCTTAAGCAAGTGTGTTGTTGATAGGATGTAATAGTCTTGGAATTGAAATTGCTAAAAATATTATTCTATCAGGAGTTAAAAAATTTGTTGTCTATGATTAGAATATTACCACTTTCTCTGATCTTTCTGGATAGTTCTTCTTAAGTGAAGCTGATGTAGGACATAATAGGGCAGCTAAATCAGTACCTAAGTTATAAGAACTCAATTATTATGTCAAAGTTGAACATTCCACTTAGTAATTAATTGATTTGATAGCTAATATAAAGTAGTTTAGTATTGTTATTCTTGCTATGGAATTGGATTTATAATCACAGTTGAATATCAATAATGCTTGCAGAAATAATCAAGTTTACTTTATTATGAGTTATTCTTAAGGACTTGTTAATAAATCATTCATAGATTTAGGAGATTAGTTTACTATCATTGATAAAGATGGAGAAGAATTATAGGAAATCATGATTAAAAGTATTGATAATAACAAACATGCTACTATTGAATTGTCTGATAATAATAAAGTGCCTTTGAATGTTGGAGATCTTATTTAAATTGATTAGGTAGTGGGAATATCTAATATTAACAAAAATATTTATAAAGTTTTGGAATAATTTAGTCTTAACAAATATAAAATAGATTGTGATACTTCTGAATAAGGAAAGTACGAAAGAAATGGAGTTATTAAACAGTTAAAAGCTCAAATTAAATTGGAAAATAAGTCATTATAACATTAATACTCTTGTGATCTTAAAGATTTAAAGTTTGATGAAAATATGTAGTTGCATGATTTTATGAAGTTAGACAATCAATTAATTTTGCATTTGATATTCAAATATATATTAGAAAATAAAGCCTAACCAATTATAGAGTAAATTAAATTTATCACTGAAATACTAAAAAATTAGAATAAAGAAATAACTATGAAAGAAGAATAGCTTTTAGATTTTATAGAAAAGGTTAATTTATCATTAAATGGAAATTTCGGGCCATTAAATGCATTTGTAGGTGGATATATCAGTTAAGAAATAATAAAAGCTATTACAAATAAATATATGCCAACCAATTAATGGGTTTATTTTGATTGTCTAGAAATCATTACTGATAAAAATAAATTGATTAATGTTTAGCTTAAAAATGATAGGTTAGATGGATTAAGATTATCAGTTGGTGATGATTTATGTTAAAAGATATAAAATACTAAAATATTCATGGTTGGAAGTGGAGCTATTGGGTGCGAATTACTTAAAAATTACGCTATGATATCTTTAGGAACAGGTAAATATTATTATCATAAAATTATTATTTAAATATAACAATATATTAATATTGTGATTATATGATATAAATATCATAATAGGTAAAAATGGAAGTATAACATTAACAGATCCAGATATAATAGAAGTATCAAATCTGAATCGACAATTTTTGTTTAGAGAGAAACATCTAAGAAAATCGAAATCTTAAGTAGCAGCAGCTTCAGTAATCCAAATGAATCCTCTTTTGAAAAACAAAGTAACAAGCAGATTAGATAAAGTGTGTGAACAGAGTGAAGAAATATATGACGACTAATTCTATGAATAATTAGATATAGTAACAAACGCTTTAGATAATATAAAAGCTAGAAGATATGTGGATGCTAGATGTGTTCAAAACAGAATTCCTTTAATAGAAAGTGGAACCTTAGGACCCAAAGGACATGTTTAAGTTATAATTCCCTTCAAAACTGAAACATACGGATAATAATAAGATCCAGAAGAGGAAACATAAATTCCTCATTGCACTCTTAAGATGTTCCCAGAAGAAACATTGCATTGTGTTGAGTGGGCCAGAGACTTATTTGGAAAGTATTTTACCGTTAATCCTAAATCATTATAAAAGATTTTCGAAGATTATTAATAATAATAGAATCTAGATAATGTTGATGTTAAGTAACTTAATGATTGCTTGAAAATGATGCGCAAAAGGCCTTAGAATTTTGAAGATTGTGTCAAAATTTCTAGGAAGAAATTCTAAAAGTATTTCCATAATGATATCAAACAATTAATGTTTACATATCCATTGGATAAAATAACTAAAGATGGCAAATTGTTTTGGAGTTAGCCCAAAAGACCTCCTCTTGAAATAATATTCAACTCTAATGATGAATTGCATATTAGATTTATTGTCTCTTTTTCTTGTCTCTTAGCCAGAATTCACTCGATTGTCATTCCTGATGAAAAGAATATAAGGAATAAAGAAATTCAGATTAAAATTGCTGAAAAAGCTAATTCAATAATCATTCAAGAGTTCTAACCAAGTTAAGAAAAAGCAAATTAAATAAATAATTAAGTAGATGAAGGATAATAATAATAATAATAATAATAATAATCAGAGTAGGAACAAAAAGAAGATATATAGAAATTAAGGAAATAACTAATAGAAGAATTCAAGAAATTTAAAAAAGAAGATGTGTTAGGGAAGAGTGAAGAATTCGAAAAAGATAATGATTAAAACCAACACATCGATTTCATTTGGAGTATGGCTAATATAAGATCAAACAACTATAAATTAGAGAATATGGATTGGATGAAGGTTAAAATAAAAGCAGGAAGAATAATTCCAGCTTTGGCAACAACCACTGCAGCTATAGCGGGATTGTAAACTATTGAATTAGTGAAGTTAATTAATTAAGTCGAATTGCAACATACCAAAAATGCTTTCCTTAATCTCGCTATTCCTTATTGCTAATTGAGTGAGCCTGGACCTGTCCCTAAAAATAAAATTACTGAAAAACTTGAAACCACTATTTGGGATAGATGGGAAATAGACTTGAAGCTTATTAATTAATCAATTAAATCCATTACTTTGAATCATCTCTTTAAAAGTCTTTAAGAAAAGTACTCTTTATAACCTGTTGATGTTTTTCATGGGACTATTCCGGTATACATTCATGCTCTTTATAAACAAAATGAATAATAAAAAACCATTATGCTTTCTAAATCTATCTTTGATCTTTTGGAATTGGAAAACTCTTAAGCTTATGTTGATTTAACTATTACATTTATTTACATTGATGAAGACTTAAATACCAAAAATAATCATCAAATACTTAAAGGAATTCCTGTTGTAAGGCTTATCTTAAAAGAAAATAAATGATTTAAATGTTATTAATATATTTATTTTACATTTTATTTTATTTATAATATAACAATTATTTTATTTATAATATAATAATTATCTTATTTTATTTTATTTATATTATAATAATTATTTTATTAACAAATTTATCTTTTTTTTATAAAATGATATTGTAATTTGAATTTATTGAAAGAAAAGATTGTTTTGTTTTATTGCCATAATAAATGATAAATTAATATAAAAGTTAATTAAATGAATATAAAACAAATAAATGTTAAATGATTAAATTTACTAATACATAAAATAAAAAAAGTATGTTTCTAGGTTATAATGGTTTAATAAGCACTTCAGATAAAATATAAATTGCATATATATTTGCAAAAAATAATGATATTGATGGTAATTAATTTTAATATATATTAATTTAGAAAATAATGTTTACTAATTTGAAATAATGACTCAGAAAAATTATATTAATAATATAAATTTGTATTGTAATGATGAAAACTAATATGAATTAATTTCAACAAATAAATATGTAATTGAAGGATAGTTTTTAAATAATATAATGGTATTAAGTGATGGAATTATTATTCCAGTTTATTGTAATAAATTATTCTTTTTATTGAAATATAAAAGTATAAATTTTTATTAAATTTAGAAATGAATTAAGATTAAGATTATGGATTAATAGATCATGATGCTTAATTAACTATTTTAATTGAATAATAACTAGAAAAAAAAAATTAATAAAATGTTTAAAAGGATGAATAAATTTTTATATGTAACAAAACTAATGTTTTTTAAAATTAAGAATTTGATATATTTTAACAATATATATACATAGATAAATATTTATTTGAATAAAAGCAATTAGAAATTAATAAACCATATTATATTTAGTTTTATCATCAAAATAAAGAAATTTCATTTGAATGTTTTGAATAAAATTATAAACATAAACCTAACATATAATAGAACTTTATGTGTGAAAAATTATTATTTTTTTAGCCAATATTAATAAAACAAACTTAAAATGAAAAATATTTTAATGCTTTTTTATAAATCTAATTGGCTAAAACTTGCTCAATTGGTTAAAATTCTTTATTTAAAATCAAATAAATATAGATGACTCAAAATGTTAATAATTAATTTAAGGTTATTAATATTTAACAATTGATTGATTAAGATCATTTAAATTTTAAATTTGAATTCAAAATATTAAATTTTAATATTTAATAATAATACCAGCACTTAGATTAAATGAAATAAATTTTGATAAGAAAATTTCTTAATTTACTGGAATTAAATTAAGATATCTTATTATATAATTAATAATATATATATATAAATAATTTAATATTTATTTTTAGTATTGATTTATTAAATAGTAATTTTATTTAATTATAATAATAAATACAGCTAATAAATATTGTAAATATAAAAGAGCAATTAAATTAAGAATAATTAATTAAATTGAATAAAAAATTAAATTAAATAATAAATTTATCATAAGATTTATAAAATAATGATTAAAAGTTCAAAAAATTTTATTTAAAACTGGTTTAAAAAAAATTTAATTTTTAGAAGTAATTTTTTCGAGAAAAAATAAATTAAATCGAAAATTTTTTTTATTCAGATTATAAAAAACTATTTTTAATAGGGTCAGATTTCGTTGGTAAACTTTATTGTATTAAATGTATTCAAAAAAATTCTATCAATATTTAAATTAATATTATTGATTTTAAAGACATTTTTAATGAATTTAATAAAAAATAACCAAATTTTGAAATTGTTTTGGAATTTATTAAATTTTTGTTTTATAAACAAAATTACTATTATTTTTAATAAGGGATTTAATTAATATTTGTATTTAAAAATCTTAATTTATTTTGCAAAAACATAGAATAAATTGATCCATTGTAAACTAATGAAATATTAATAAGTAAAGTTTTGACAAAGGGGATTATAAAACTTTTTAAACATATAAAAATAAAATTTATATTAATTCTTTCAAATATCGATTTAATTAATTAAGATTTTTTATAAGATTATAAGATTATTAATTTTTTAAATCCTAATTTCTAATAAAGATAATAATTCTATCAAATTTAATTTGGATTCAATGAAAAAGAAGCAGATATATTAAGTGAATAAAGTGATTAAATGAATTTAAAAAACTATTTTGATTTAATTGAATTAATTTAATTATAAAATAATAATGATTTATCATAAATATTTAATCAAATATAGTAATATATAAAAGATAAAGAATTCTTAAAGAATAAATCTAAAAGGTAATAAATAAATTATAAAATAATATTTAAGTGTTTTTCCATAATTTGATGATATAGGTGGTTTTGATGATAAAAAGTAATAAATAATAAAGATATTTAAATACCCTTTAAAATATGATTTTCTTTTTAAATAAATAAAAATAAAATTATGCTAGGGAATATTATTATATGGTCCATCAGGATGTGGTAAAACATTCTTATCTTAAGCTGTCTGTAATGAACTTTCAGTAAAATATATTTAAGTGAAAGGTCCAGAACTACTTAATAAATATATAGGTGCAAGTGAATAAGCAGTAAGAGATTTGTTTGATAAAGCTTTTGCTATGAGGCCATGTGTTATTTTTTTTGATGAGTTTGATAGTATTGCGCCCAAAAGAAACTCAGGATAGACTAATGTCACAGATTGAATCGTTAATTAGTTTTTATGTTATTTAGATGGAATAGAATCTTTGGAAGGAGTTTATGTTTTGGCAGCAACTACAAGACCTGATTAAATAGATAAAGCAGTTTTAAGACCGTATTTTATATTTTCTTATTTTTAGAGGAAGAATATCAGAACATATTCTAATAGACTTTCCTAAAAAGTAAGACAGAAAAGCTATATTTTTAATTTACTTTTAATAAATCAATAATATTTTATAAGAAGTTTATCAAAACATTGATGAATTAGTAAAATTAACTAAAGGATATACTTGTGCTGATATTTCTAGTCTTTTATAAGAAGTTGTAATTTAAAAAGCTAATAATTTTATGATTAAAAAAAAATAATTAAATACTACGATCAAATTTCATATTGAATATTAAGATATTCTAAATAAAATCTAAAATTTTAAAACTTCTTATAGCAAAAAAGATAAGATTTAAATTAAAAAATATTTTAAAGACTTTTAAAATGGAAAAATTTAAAATATTGATAAACAAAAAATTATTTCATAATGATTATTATTATATATAATATGTAAATTTCTTAATATTATATTTTTAATAAGTAAATCTATTGAAAATTATATCAAATAAATAATTTTTTTAATTTTTTTAAATTAATTTTTATATCTATTAAATCCTTTGATTCAGTAAATGTTAAAAAATCCATAAACAGTTTTCCATTTATTTCTTTACTTAATTAATAACTTTTTTCCTCATCTTTTAAATCTAATAAAATTTAATTTTTTTTTTATTGAATTATTTCTTCATTTTCTTCTTAACCTTATTTTTTATTGTTTTTGTATCCTTCTTTACTATATTATTAAAGCTCAAATAACAATACATTATCGATACAATCTTTTTTTACTAATTATTACATTATTTCTTATCTATCTTTAATTATTTTTAATGCTATACTTTATTTTTCTTTACCGAATTGATTATTCAAAAGTTAATTAATTCTTATTTCTTACATTTTATGTAATATTTATATGTAAATTTTATATTATTTTAGTAGACTATTTAATATAAAATTTTATTTTTTAAATATTAAAAATCATATATATTTACTATATAAAATAATAAAAATTGAAAAAATAAAAATAAATTTAACTATATACATAATTCAAAAAATATTTTTAAATTAAATTATAATTATTTTCAATAAGATAAGATTAAATTTATTTAGAAATTAATATAAATAATATTTTTATTTTTTTATTAATTGAATAAAATCTTAATAATTTTAAATTAGATTTTAATTATCAAATATTTAATTATTTGTATAATTATTATCTTCTTATAATCAATTTCGTAAATTTTATATTACTTATTATATTTTTATGTAAAAAATGCTTAATATCCTTATCCTAAAGTTAAAAATAAAAAGAATATAATCAATCCAAACAACAAGAACACGATATATGTACTTTAAAATTCAAATTACTAAATTAATACACCTCTTAAAACAGGCCCAACAAATCTCCTAGATTATTAGAAGCAGAAAAAAATTCACTACAAATATTAGTTACTAATTATTATTCTAAATTTTTATCAATTAAAATCGCTATTTCACATAATTTATTTAATATGCCAAAATAAGATAGTCCTATAAATATATTTTAAATTATTATACCAATAATTAATAGTAAACTATCATTAGGAAAAAAATACTCAGGTGCAATTAAAATAAATAATATAACTTAAAAAAAATATCTGATAATACAATATAATCGTTTATCTAAATTTAATTAAGGTAATGTAGCAAATAAAATAATATAAAAGATATATAAAAATACTTCAATTCTGATAGATAAAAAGAAAATATTATTACTTATTTAAAATTATTTGAATTAAAGCTAAATAAAACAAGCAATAAATGAAAAAAAAATTACATTTAAAGAAGATATTATTAAGATCAAAATAATTCTTGGATTATTAATAAATTGATTTATGTTTATATATTAATATTCATCAAGTTTTTTTATTTCTTCTTAATCAAAATTAAAAAAAAATTATTAATATTCCTATTTAAAATATACTAATAAAAAAAAGCCCAGAAAAATCCTAAACTTTTATAAAATAGTCCTCAAATTATAGATTCAGAAATTGCCGAAAAGAAAGAACCGTAACCATTTAGAAATAGAGCAGTAATTATAGCCGTATCTATAGAATATAAACTGTAACTATATAGACTTAAGTAATTTAAAAAGTAATATTTAAAGTAATTTTTTTAGTAAATGAAATTTAAAAAATTTTTTTAGTAATCTTTTAGTAATTTTGGGGTTGGGGTTGGGGTTGGGGTTGGGGTTGGGGTTGG
>Ga0315908_10001484_pt1 | contig 17557 bp, 5 predicted proteins | sample LakEriMetagenome_12_FD_203520 | JGI IMG/M metagenome (GOLD analysis project Ga0315908, IMG submission 203520) | Freshwater fungal communities from buoy surface, Lake Erie, Ohio, United States - Buoy 4 MA124 | ecosystem: Environmental > Aquatic > Freshwater > Lake > Lake biofilm | place: USA... | reverse complement strand
ATTATCATATTATCATATTATCATATTATCATTTTATCATATTATCATATTATCATATTATCATATTATCATTTTATCATATTATCATATTATCATATTATCATAAGTCTATTATCATCTTATTGCATTAAATTTTTAGGTATGCTCAAGGTAAAATAATAAGTGCAAAGGCAGATGTAGAAAGTGCAAAACTTTTAAGAGAAGCTGCAGATGCTCTTTCCTCAAAAAGTGCTATGCAAATTAGATACTTGTAGACTCTGACAAAAGTGTGTGAAGATAAGAAGGCTAAAATAATCTTCTATCCAAAAAACAATAAATGATCATCCTTTATTTGTTATCTTATATTTCTATCTTTTAATTATATACATATATGATGCATAATTCAAAATTAGATATTCATTAAATCCAATAAAATGTTGATTCATTGTTAAATCAGCATTCAAATCACACTTTTAACTCCAAAGAACTTCAACATTAATACTTTTTCAGTTAAGTCAATGAAATAGTCAACCAGATTAATTTCCTTTCAAATGATATTTGTATCTTTAATTTTTTTATTTAGAACTTGATAAAACTTAGAAGGCTCTTTTATTATTCTTTAAAGGCAAAGTATAACAAATCATTCATGATCCATCTTATTTAAAATAAGCAGAGGATAATATTTCTAAATATTTGAAATTATTTCCAAATGATCCTGAAGCATGGATACTTTTAGCAGAAATTAAATGCAAAAGTAAGGATTCAAAGGGTGCTTAATTATGTTTATAAGGGGCTTTATAATAAGTAAATAATAACAATAATTATCAAATTTAAGTGTGGACCTAATAAAAAATTAATGCGTAGTTTAAGCATGGTTTTAAGGATGAACTTTTCAGATAATGAAGAAAGACTTAAAAATGTTTAGCTTTCAGTAGATTTAGCTAAATAAGCAGTAGAAATCGATATTTAGGATGGAGAATCATGGTGTAATTTTAATTTATAATTTAATAAGATATCCTAGGAAATGCTTATTGCTCTAATTTTTTCGTTAATCAAAAAAAACTAGACTTGTTATAATTATCTTTAAAAGTCTATAATTATGCTGAAAAAAAACTTAATTTTAAATGTCCAGACTTATTCTTTAATAGAGCTTAAATTTATAGTTATACTGAAGATTATTAAAACAGTTTAAATGATTTAAGAAAAGCTTAATAGTTAGATCCTAATCTTAATTGCTAAAATTCTATTAATTTAATAGAAAATAAGCTTATCTAATTGTAGTCTAGTATAGATTCTAAAGTAATTTTTTTATTTTATTTTTTAAATAATTTTTAATAACTTTTAAAGGGAAAATTAACATAAAAAACATTATAATAATTGATTGGTGATATTCCTTGTATTTTAAAGGAATAGCCAAACAATACAAAAAAAGCAAAATATAATATAGTATCTCTTAATAGTTTGAAAGAAGGAATTAATAGTAATTTAATTTTAAGTTGCAAAGTTACAAGTTTAGTTTCAAACAAATCTGATATACCTGCGTAAATTAATTTAAATATATTAAGTTCTTTTGTATTTATGGATTTTTAGGGTAATTTTGGAGTAATCTCACTTTATAATTCTAGTTAAGATTTATATGATAAAATTAACAAATATTCTAATATTTAAATTTTAGATCCTCTTTTAAAAAAAATTTAGATTGATATCAATTAAAGAATTATTAATTTTCATGCAATTTAAGTTTTCGAAATTAATAATTTATATGTAGAAGGATAAAATGTAATTAAAGAATTTATACCCAATACTGTTTTTAATGAAAATTTCATAAACTGAATAAAAAAATAGCTTATATATGACTATTAAATAATTTATATTTTATTCATATCAAGAAAATAATTAAAAAAATATTTTAATTATTAATAATGTAAATTAAATAAATTGTATCATTAATAAATTAATATTTTTAATTAATTATAATATTAAATATTACAAAAACTAATCAGTTAAATATTTTTTATGATTTTAGATTTATTATTTAAAAATAATTTTAAAATTAATAAATATTTAAAGTAAATATATATTATTTTGAATTGATTTTTAAGAAAAATTTTTAAATAAAATAACTTATTTTATTTAAGTTATCATTTATATCTAATTTAAATTATATATAATGTTAGAAAAAATAAAAAACAATTTTCATAATAAAAAAGAAGATTAAAATATTTAAAATTAAGAATGGATTAATAATTTCTAGTAAATCGTAATTTTTTTAATTATAAATATTAAGATGGTTTAGATAGACCTTAAAAATATTAAAAAATTAGAAAAAGATTAAATATTAGAATACATTATTAAATATGATCAATTTACTCAAACCGTAAAAAAAAATTTAAAACGTAAATTAAATAAAATAAAAATTTTTAAGAATATGAATAAGAATATAAAGAAATCCAATAAGAAAATATAAAAATATAAAAAAATTTAAAATAGGAATAAGAAGAAAAATTTTAATTTAAAACAATGTTTGAGGATTAAATGAATGTATAATAATAATAATTAAATTTAAATGATAAAAATTATAAATAAAATATAGATTAATTAAAATAAAAAATAAATAATTAAATAAAAGATTTATTGATTATTTTTGATGAATAAAATTAATTAATTAAAAATTAAAATGATATAAATAATAAAAATAAAATTGAGGAAAATTAATTTTTTGTATAATTACTTGAATTAAATTAAGAAATTTAATTCTTAATCAATTCTTTCAAAAAAGAAATGGTATCATCATTGGAAAATGATATTAAATCTCAAGATTCAAATTAAAAACCTCAAAATATTAATTAGGATTAAATTAAACAATATTTATTATAAATAGAAAATTAAGAATAATCTATATAATAATAATAAAGAATTATAGAAAATCTTAATTAACAGTTAATGGAATTAATAAATGAATAATCAAATTTAAAAAAAGAAAATGAAAGTATTATTAGCTAAAAATAAGAAGCTTTGTAGTTAATTTAAATTTGCTAAAATAATTTTAAAAATTTATAATTATAAGAAAAATTAAAATAAGATTAATAAAAACATGAAAATTTTTTATTGTCAGAAGAATTAAAGATATTAAAATAAGATTTGGAAAATGTTTATAAAACAAATTAAGAATAAATATAGATAAATGCATAAAATAAAGATCAATAAATATAATTACTAACTTAATAATAGTAATTACAATAAATTTTAATACAAAAAGATAAATAATTAGAAAATTAATGCTTATAATTATAAATATAAAAATAAAATATAAATTAATAGTTATTATAATAAGAAAAAATTTAAATCCAATAAGAAATTTTATAATAAGATAAAAATCAATAAGACTAAGAAGTAAAATACATTTAAATAATAGATAATTAAAGATAAAAAATTAATTAATTATATATTTAAATAGATGAACATATAAATAATAAAATTTAATAAGAAAATTTATAATTAATATATAATTAACAAAATGATTAAATATTAAGTTATTAACAATAAATAAAAATATTATAAGAAAATAATATAAATCTTTAATAATAAAATGATGTGATGGTATCTGAAATTTATTAAATGAATTAAAAAAGAGAATAAGCATTATAATAAATAAGTAAATTAAAGGTTGAACTAGAAAAATAAATTTAGTTTAATAATTAAAATTAATTTGATTTTACAAATGAAAAATAATTTAATTAAAATAATTAATCTATTTAAAATAATAATATAATTAATCACAATATCTAATTTTAAGATAAATATTAACCCATAAATTAAAATAAGATTTAAATAAATTACCAGAATTTATATAATAATTTGAATTTTTTAAAAAAGAAATTAGAATTAGTATATAAATAATATATTATTTTATTATTTGATATTTAAGATAAATAAATAAATTAGTAATTAATTCCATTAGAATAATAAATAAATGATATAATAAGTAATATTTAAGAATTAATTGATATTTTAATTGATGATATTGAAAAATAATGAGAATATATTTGATTTATAATATATTAAAAATATTTTAAATTTAAAAATAAAAAATATAAGGATTAATAATAATTTTATATTTAAAAATAAAAAATATAAGGATTAATAATAATTTTATATTTAAAAATTTAAAAATACAATATACTATAATATTAATATAATAAAAATATTAGATAATTCAATGATGCTAACTTTAATAGTAATAACTAACATATTTTCTATAATAAATAATTTTGAATGGAATGAATGGAAAATAAAACATCAAAAATCATATACTATTTTTTAAGACACATTCAAGAGAAAAATATTCGAATAAAATAAAAAAATCATTTAAATTCATAATATGGAGTATAGTTAGGGAAAATATAGTTTCAAATTAGGATATAATTAGTTTATGGATTTAACAAATAAAGAATTCAAATAAAAATATACAATAAATTTAAAAGAATAGGAATAATAATAAAGAACATAGGTTATATTTAAAACTAAATAAGAAAATATAGATAGAATTGATTGGAGACAATTAGGAGCTGTTACTTAAGTAAAAAATCAATAAAGTTGTGGATCTTGCTGGGCTTTTTCCGCAGTGGGAGCTTTAGAAGGACTAAATAAAATTAAAAATGGAGTTTTAGAATAATTTTCAGAATAATAATTAGTCGATTGTAATTCAAAAAATAGAGGCTGTCATGGAGGATTATCACAAAATGCTTTTAGTTATGTAAGAGATAATGGTATTACATTAGAAAATGAATATAATTACACTGGAAAAGATGAAAATTGTTAATTATTTTAAAGCAAATTTAAAATTTCAGGATATGTTAATGTACCTGAATAAATTGAAGAATAACTTATACTGAGTTTATAATAATAGCCAGTTAGCATTTATATTGATGCTGGAACTAGTAAATTTTAGCTATATTCTTCAGGAATATTCGACTATAAAGATTGTGGAGATGATTTAGATCATGTTGTATTAGCTGTTGGTTATGACTAATAATCTATAACAATTAAAAACTCATGGGGGACATCATGGGGAGAACAAGGTTACATAAGAATTAAAAGGGTTGGAGATGGAACAGGAATATGTGGAATACTAATGGATCCGAATTACCCTATCTTAAACTGAATTTAATTTTGGCATAATTATAATATTATATGAATGATATTGATATTAAAATATAATCATGACTTAATTGATCCGTAACCTGCTCCTCCTGGTGTATGAATAAGAACAGAGTCATTCTTATTGACAGTAAATGATTATTTGCCTCCAATATTAATAAGAGAGCCTTAAGAAGTAATTAATAAGTTGAGTCCTGATTGGGCATTACAACCTCCATTAAGTCCTTTGGGCTAATGCACTCTTCTTTCGGTTAGCAGACTTACTTGAATATTGTCTTGTAAAAAGGTGAACTATCGAATCACTCCATTTCCTCCTTTGTATTTTCCCAGTCCTCCTGAATTCGCTCTTATTGTGAACTAATTTATAAATACAGGATATCTGCTCTCTAGAACTTCTACGTCTGTTATTCTAGTGTTTGTCATGTGTGCTTAAACAGCATCTGTTCCTTCAAATCCTATCATATTAAAAAATAATATTATTTTATAACATTATATAATAATATAATTAAATAATATGTATATAAATGATAATATATGATTTTGTTAATACCTTCCCCAGCTCCTGAGCCTCCACAAATAGTTTCATAATATCCGAATCGATCATTTCCAAAAGTGAAATTATTCATACATCCATAACTATTGGCAACTCTTTTGAAACACCTTAGAATCAAATCAGTTATAGTTTAACTTGTCAATACGTTACCTCCAACAATCCCCATTTAATCACTAGGATCCAAAATACTATTCTCTTTAATTTTAACTTCTATAGGGATCAGACAACCATGATTAAGAGGAATTTCACTCTTAATAAGACATCTCAAACAGTACAAAATAGCAGAATAAACAACACTCTTTGGACAATTAGTATTGCCCATTATTTGTGGCGAACTCTAAGTGAAATCAAAAATAGCTTTCTTATTAACTCTGTCAATTGTGAGTAAGAGACTTATAGTAGAGCCATTATCCATCTGGTCAGTTTCTTAGATAGAATCAATTGGCTACATATTATTCTCAATTGACAATTGACATAACATGGATTGAACCTACTATTGTGCCAACTATTGGATATAATTCATATATTTTAGCACTCTATTTAAACCCTATTCATTAATAAGACATTAAACCAACTACACTCCCCTATAATTTGCACTCAGCTAAGCCTTTAAATCCGAAATATTATCAGCGATGTTCCTTGATCCAATGATATCCTTATCTCCTTTCAATAGGGTAATAAGCTACTACTCTTGGAAAGTATTATCTTGACATAAGATGAAAGTCTTAACAGCAATTCCTTCCTCATGAATAGACTTGCTAAATGCCGGCATACTTCCTGGACTGATTCCTCCAATATCACTATGATGTCCTCTACTGGCTACGTAGAATATCACCTATTTTTAATGATAAACAGGAGTAATTACAGTCAAGTCTGGAAGATGAGAGCCCCCTGCTGCTGGATGGTTACTCAAAATACTTTATCCTTCTTTCCATTCATGTCCTAATTTTTATATTTAGTATTTAACTGCTGATGACATTGATCCTAAATGAACTGGCAGATGAGGAGCGTTAGCTACAAGATTCCCATTTGAATCAAATAAAGCACAGGAGAAGTCCAATCTCTCTTTTATGTTTACTGAAACTGAAGTTCTTTGCAATGCTTTACCCATTTCTTCTGCTATGCTCATGAATCTATTTCCAAATATTGCTAGTTATATAGGATCACTATTAACTTCCTCTTCTTCAATTTTATTAAATAATTCATTCTATTATTATTTTATAAGTAGAATCCCGTCTTAAACTTTATAAGCTAACCAACCTTATTCTACTACTATGGTTGAAGTGTGTTGGATTATTAACACTGGACCTTAAATGAAAGTATTGTTTTTAAGCTTATTTATTAGATATATTTCTACTTCTTATTATTCAAGTTCTTTTGTTTCTTTGTTTTCTATATAGATTAGTTATTTTGAATCACATATTTAGTTGTTAGCTTAACATATTAAAGGATCAAATTTATTTTTTGGCATTTAATTATTCTTGATACAACTTCTCACTCTTATGCTGGTAATCATAATGCTTCTATTTTACAAATTAAAACCAAACTAAGCTTAATAAGCAGTTTCAAAATTAGCTTAAGTTTTTTTTTAATCTTAATCAAACTAGACTTACAATATAGTATCAGTGCCTTAATACTTGAGTGCGAGAAAGTGTTCATGAGAAATTGGATATTATAAAGAATATTAGTTAAGTTTAATTATGTTTTACTCTTATAACTATTAAAGTTTATTATCGATAAGAGTAATGAGATTAGGAGAGTCAAGCCTAAGTTCCTTCATTGAATATGTACAATCTTCAACAATATCAGCAATACTTAACCCTACTGCACTAAGAATACCACTGAATTCATGAATAAAAATCTTTTTAATCCCTAAAATATCACTTATCTTAGTACAATGTTATCCAGCAGCTCCTCCGAATGTTATCAATAAATGTTTTTTGGGATCAACTCCTTTTCCTTATGTCATATTTCGGATAGCTCTACACATGTTTTCATTAGCAACATCAATAAAACCTTAGGCGATTTAATAAATGGATTTTGTGGGTAGTTTATTAAGTTTTAGGTAATTATTAATTTGTTATTAAAGATTATTGAAGGCTTCTTAGGTTGATACATAATCTAAGGGTTGATCATGGGTTGGTCCGAATATTCGTGGGAAGTAACTTGCTTAAATTTTTCCAAGTAATAAATTTGCATCTGTTACAGATAAATACCCTTTATTTCCATAGCACACTGGTCCAGGGAAGGCTGAACTTGATTCAGGACCTACTTGGAAAACTCCCTAATTAAAGAAAAGTCTACTTCCTATTTATAATTATCAAAATATAGATTATATTTTTATAATAATATAATGATAATATAATGATGATATTAAGATAAAATAATGATAATGTATATAAATATATGATACCTCCCCCTGCTGCTACAGTTTCGATATCGATATGAGGAGTAGCAATCTAAATGCCACATAACTCAGAATCAAATTTATGATCTAATGGTCCTTATCCATTATACCTACTAACATCTGTGCTAGTACCTCCCATATCAAAACCTAAGAGATTGTCTTAATCAGTATCTAAATACTACAATCCCACATTGATCAATCCTACTACCCCTCCAGCAGGTCCACTCAAAATACTCCTGCTTCCTCTAAACTCTTTGATTCCTGTCATCCCTCCATCGCTCTGCATAAAAAATATCTAAGTATTACTATCATTTTTGAAACCTTATTGGAATTTCTATGTGTAACTCATTATATGCGGATTCAAGTATCCGTCTACCATTGTTGTCCACCCTCTATTTACTATTTTTATTGTTTTTATTATTTCGTTAGAAGTACTTATGTTTTTAAAACCTATTTTACTGCTTATTTCTTTTATTATTGTTTCATGTTTATTGTAAATATAACTGTTAATTAAAACTATTGCTATACTTTCTATTCCTTCTTCTTTTAACTGTCTTATTTCTCGCTCGCTTTCTTCTATATTCACTTCCTTAATTATTTCTATTTATTAACCTTCTATTTATTCAACTTTATTATTCTTATCCAATACTAATTAATCTTCATTTATTAATCTAACTCTTTCATCTATTTCTACCACCTTTTCGTATAATTACTCTACTTTTTTCATTTATAAATCAAAAATTTATAATCTGCTTTAATTTCCAATTTTCAACAAATCTTTAAACCCTTTGGTAATTAATAATGCAGTCCTTGCTCCTTTCCTTTCCAACAATGCATTAGTTGCAACTGTAGTTCCCATTCGAATACTTCTGATTTAACTACTGTCTACCAAATATTATTCAATTTATTATTATTATTCTTTTTATTATTGACATTATTAAATTTTAAAACTGATCTACTCGTCACTATCAAACATACAAGTTTCAATATTATTTTGAAAATATTAAATAATTCTTCTTATTCCTTCTCTAGGAGCATCTTCGTATTCAGAAGGATTTTCAGATAATAATTTGTAAGTTAAGTGTCTCAAAAAAGATTTAGAAGATATTTGGTAAATCTAACAGAAAATATCAGTAAATGTTCCTCCTCTATCTATACAGAAATCAAAAATAATTTGAGAAAATTGCATCATTTGTATGATAAATAAATATAATAAAAAAAATTATCAATATTATAATTTTATCTATAAATATAATATAAAAATATATATATGAAGTTAAATACATATAATAAAAATAATATATATATGAAATTATATGATTTAAATAATATAAAAATATAAATATGATATTATATAAATTAAATAAATAGTAGTAAAATGTAAGATAAAACATGTTGTTTTATAATAATTGGGACTATAATATTAACAGTGACTATAATATTATTAGCTAAGTCTTTCGACACAGTGGATCCTGCGAATTTCGGACTTAAATGCAATACAATAAGTAAGCAATGCACTTAAAATCCAATTTACAAGGCAGGTAGATATTATGTAGGACTCACTGGATACTTTATTGAGTTTCCTGCTTTTTAAAAAACTATTGAGTATTCATATAACAAAGGAGCAACTTCTACTCCTTTACTTTCAAGGACTGCTGATGGAATCACTATTACACTATTTATAAGTTTCTAATATTAATTATAATAAGACAAAGTATAATTTATTACATATAATAATCATATTTTACATTTAATTATAATTATTATAACAAAAATTATAATTTAATTATCAAAATATAAAATATAAATTTATAATTTATTATAATTAAATAAAAATATATGAATAAAGATAGGAGATCTTTACAAAATGAATAATCTGAAATATGAATAAACTCTTGACAAAATAGCAAGAGATGTTATATTATAAACTTCAGGTACTTACAAAGGTGAAGAATTTTGGACAAACAGATAAAAAATTTAATAAGATATTTAACATTAATTAGATTTAGAGTTTAAAAAAGTTTACACAAACTGCAGAAACTTATAAATTCTTTAATTAGACTTACCTCAAATGGTGGAAGATAAAATAATAGATACATTAGTAGAAGGTCAATTATAAAAACAAAAAGAACTAGAAAGATAATCATTATTAATCCGAAAAGATATTGAAATACTTAAAAGTGACAATGACTAAAAAATAAAATCTATTTTATCAGATGCATAGGGATAAGCTTATTTAAAAAAATAGACCGCAACTGCAACAGGATTACAAGCTTCAATTTCAGCCGAATCAGAGACAGTGTAAAGTATGAATACTAATTTGAAATTAAATAGTAAGTAATTATAATAGTACTTGTATTTCACAAGTATCCTTACTAAGAAGGGAAGTTAGTTAGTAGTTGGAATATAAAATGCTATAGTCGCAAATAATGTCATCTGAATTTTTTATTATATTACCATATAAAAATAAACTAATAAGAATTATAATGATAATAAATTTATAATTAAGTATAAATAAACTACTATTATAATTAAAAATATAAATGGAAAATAAAAGCATGAAAAGTGTGATAATAGATAACTGGGGCAGCAAGCCCTAATGTAAAGAAGTAGAAATTCCAGTGCCCAAAAGCGGTCAAGTATTAATAAAAGTGATGGCGGCAGCAATGAATCCTGCAGATAACGCTTTCCTAAAAGGAAAATACTCTTCAAAACGAACTCTACCAAATAGTCCAGGATTAGAAGGATCAGGTATAGTAATAGCATCAGGAGGAGGTATATTAGCATGGAGACTAAAAGGAAAAAGAGTAGGATTTGTAACTAGTGATTTTAGCAATGGAAGTTGGAGTTAATATGTTACCACTGATGCTGTAAGATGTATAGTATTAGATAATGAAATTACATATGAAAATGGAGCTTATAGTTTATGTAATCCAATGACAGTCATGTGTTTCCAGGATGTCATTCAATCCAATAATTATAAATCTATTATTTAAACTGCTGCTTGTTCTGCCATTGGTAAAATGATCAATAGGCATTTCGGAATCTAGGGTATTACTGTTATTAATATAGTTAGGAAATAGGAATAGGTTGAGATATTAAAACAATAAGAAAATGCTAAGTATGTTTTAAATAGTAGTGATAATGATTTTTAAGAATAACTTAGTAAATTATGTTAGGAGTTAAAGCCTTAATGTTTATTGGATTGTGTCAGTGGAGAATTGACTGGGTAGATTTTAAAAGCAATGCCTAATAATAGTACTGCTTATGTATATGGGGTCCTAAGTTTATAAAATGTCTAATGTGATACTAACGAAATTATCTTCAAAGGCAAACAAATTAAAGGATTGTGGGTTACTTAGTATTTGAAGAATAAGAGTTTGTATTAGTAGTATATGATTAGTAGATAGATTAGTTATTATCTTAATAGTACTTTAAAAACTCATGTTACTAAGAAGTTTACTTTAGATTAGATTGAACAGGCTCTTATTTATTATAAATCACATATGAGTGAAGGCAAGTGTGTCCTTTTGCCTTTTGGGGACTCATAATAATAATTATCATGAATTATTATTATCCCTTTTTATTCATATATGTTATATAAATTTTATATTATTTGCTTAATATTTTATATTATATTTATGAATAATTTTAATATTTAATTTTAAATCTAATTGTAAGAAAACTAAACTAAATTTAGTAATAAACTAATCAAATTAAAAAAAAAATTAAGAATTATTTAATGAGATATGTAAAATGATTCAGGATATGATGGAGGAAGTGAAAATGAGTTTTTAAATAACGAGTGTAATTTTTATTTATTATTTAATAGTTAATAATAACTTATATTTTAATTTTGATAGAAATCCAATAATTAATTGAATTTATTGTTATAGAAACCAAAAATTACAGTATTTTAAAAATTAAGATAGTAATAACTAATAAACTCAGAAATAATAAATAAACTTTCTTCTTATTTAAAATGAATTTAATAAGTTTAAAAATAACTAATTAGAATAAGGATATGAAAAATCTAATTCATCCTCTTCATAAAAATCATTTTAAACAAATATTTTAAGTAAAAAATACTATAATAAATAAATTAAAGATTTAAAATATTATTAAATTAAAAAAAAATAATCAGTTTAAAAAAAAAATAATTAAAATTTTATATAATTCCAAGATAAAATTTTTTTAAATTAATAATATTATTTAAAGTGTCATTATTGTTTATAAAATCATAATTATCTTTATTGTATTTAATAATTTTGTGAAATTTGTAAAAAATTCAAACATGATCCAACAACTTGTAATAAAATAAAAAAGTTGAATATGTAAAAATAATAATTTTATTAAAATAAAGAAATTCAGATGAGATTTAAAAAATAAATGCTTATATGTATTAGCTTTTTAAATAAGAGAGGATAAATTAATATTTAAATCAATTGTAATGTCTAAACTGTTTAAATTTAGGCCATCTAAATTGTTAATAATAACTAGTGTAAATATTTAATATAATTTTAGAGATAATATTTATGATAAAAAACTCTAATTATTTTGATACATCATTTTTATACTTATATAAATTTTATCTATATTATATTTAAAATATATATTAATAAATGATTAAATTTAGAAATCATTTATTTAAAAATATCAACAAATAAATTTTATTTCAAAATTCATACGATTTTGATAATAGTTTACTAAAATTAAACAATAATATATATTAAAATTAAATATTTTAATTTGTAAAATATGGTGATTTATTAAAAGAGATTTAAAATTAAAATACTAATAAAAAATTTGAGTTATCTTAATTTGAAAAATTTTTAAATGATGACAAAATAAATTATTATTAAAATGATAGCTTCAAATTTTATTTTTTATAAAATAATTTAAAAAAACTAGAACTTTTTTAATCAGTATAAATAAATTAATATTTTTAGGAAATAATTAGAAATTTAAAAATAAATTTGATTTATATGTTATTAAATTAATTAAAAAAAATAAATATTATGGATATTTCAAATAATGGTTTAGATATTTTAAATTTTATTTTTGATTTGTAATAAAATAAATGCTAACATATTCAAAAATAATTTAAAAAATTTTTTATAATGATTAATGAAAATTAATTATAATAATTTAAATTTAATACTAAAATAAATAGATGCTCAATAAACACTAATAATTATTTTAGTAAATTATATTAAAATATTATTAGTTAAATATAATGGAAATAATTTAGAAAATTTATTCAAATAATATAATAATTAACCATATTATAACATAATCATATATTAAAAATCAGATAATATATTAAAATATATAAGTTAAATTTTTAAATACATTTAAAAAAATTGTTTTTTAATTATTTAATAAATTGATGGATTAAAAAACTAAGAAGAATTTGATCTATAATTAAAAATAACATTAAATTAATTTTAAATTAAATGCTTTGAAAATTAATTTAGCTTTGAGGTTAAATTAAATTTTAGAAATTAAAATTAGTATTTAATAGTAATTTATCTGAATAAAAGTGATTAAAAACTAAACGAGCAAAATTTTGATTAGTCATTTTGTATTGAAAATACTGCAAATAATTTAGAATAATTATAATTAATAAAAGCAGAGTAATTATATTTTATCATTTAAGATAAAAAAATTATATTATTTAATTATAAAATGAATGTAAATTAATAGATTTTATATATAATAAAAAATTAAATTGTGAAATATTTTTAGAAAATTTGAGTGAATACATTTAAAAAAATTATATTTAAATTAAATATAATAACTTTATTTTAAAAATTTTATCTAAAATTAAAAAATAAGTATAAAATATTTAAATAATTTAAACAGGATTTTGAATTTAAATATAAAATTAATGTTTCTTAAATATTTTAGAAAGAATTTAACATTAATATTTAAAATTTAAAACATGAATAATTTAAAAATATTTTAAATTAATTATTAATTTATGATAATCAAATATAAATTATATCTTATTATTAAGGAATTGTATTAACAAATTAAGATTAAAAATCAATAATATAATTTATGAAATAAATTTTACATAACATGGAATATTTAAAATGAAAAAAATTAATCAATTTTATATGAATCGATTTTATTAATCTAAATATCCCATTTTTTATAATATTTCATAACAAAAATATTTGAAATTTTCATTATTTTCTTGATATATTACTAATTATTAAATTTTATTTTTGCTTCTATTAATTTCTTTAATAAATTCCTTATTTTTTTAAATATTTTTTTTTATTTCAAAACAATCTATTAAAATAAAATATTTTGATTACTTATTTTTCTCAGCTAAATTTCAGACAATATATATTCTTCATCAATTTCTTTTTTAATATCATATCTACTTTAAAATTTTTATATTTCTTTCTAACTTATTGATTCTTAAATAATAGTATTGTAATAATTTTAATTTTAATTATCTTTTTCTAAATTATTAATGTGATTTTCATCATGTTATTTATAACAAACTAAACTGCAACTTATATCAATATTTAATTATTATTTACTAAGGCATTTTACATTTAATACATTTATACTTCTTTTCTACAATTTTTTAACAGTTTACACATATTTTATCCATAAATAATATAATTTTATATTATTATTATTTTTTACTAAAATATAATAATTTAAAAATATTGAGATTAAAAAAAATAAATAAGATCAATAAATAGAATTTACATTATTATTAATATTTTCTATAAATTCCTCAAGTAAATCATTGCTTTAAAAAATAAATTCTTCTTGAAATTAAGTTTTAAAAATCATTTTTTCTTTTTAAATAATTTGTAAAAGATGATTAGTTTTAGGATTGAAAATTAATTTTTTTATACTGATTTGAAAAGTCCATTTATCTTTTTTAAAATCTATTTCTTTATTATTATTTTTATATCTAATATGATTTATAATTATATTACAATATTAAATATCCATCTATTGTTAAAAATAATTCACAATCTATAACTTCTTATTAATTATTTTTTTAATTTTTTACTATGTGTTTTACATTACATTTCTTAAGAATTAAATTTTATAAATTTATATCATTTTTCAAATCAAATTCAGTTAAAATTAATGATAATTGTTCTAATGATAATTTATCAGAATTGGATATTTAATTAAGTAAATTTTTTTCAACATTTAATTATTCACTTAATATCAATTGATTTAATTATTAAATCTCTTGTTTATTTAAAAACTATTTAATTTCATAATAATTAATATTTTTATTAATCTATTAAAATTAATTATCAAAAAGCTATTATTTATCATCAATAATGTTTACAATATCAATAAATTATTTATCAGAGTTATTATTTTCTTTAATAATTTATAAATAATATTAAATAGATTAATTTAATTTTTATTATCTAAAAATTTAATAATAATTAATACATATGAATAGTTTTTTAAATTATATATTTAATGAATTAAATTGTCAACGTGGCTACAGTTTTTTATAAAACTTCTAATTCTTTTGATAGTAATTAAAATTCAATATTAAGAATGAAAAAATCTTTTTTCTGCACTTTTTTTTATTATACCAATTCATCTAAGATTTGTTATAATTTATAACAAGATTAAATAACTTTTCTATCAAGATCTTTTTTAATTTTAATCAACTGCTCCTAAATAAATGATAAGTCTTTATCATAAATATTAACATCTTTATTTAAAATATTTTCAATAATATTTTTTTTAATCTCATGTATTTGTTTGTCTATTTAAATGTTTTATATTTTCTCAATTTATTCTATTTAGCTTATTTACTCACATATTAAATGTTCAGAATATTAATTATTAGTGTGATTAAATTTCATGTTTTCAATGTTAAACTTACTTTTCTCTAATGTTTTAATTTTTTATTCAAAATAATCAATTATAAACTTTAATAATTTTTTTAATTTGTGATGCGATATATCAAATTTTCCTTATAAAGTTTCTAAAATGTTTCTATGATTATTTAAAAATAGGTTTTTTTATTTTTCTAATTCTAATAAAATATCAAGTAAATTATCTTTTCTTTAAGTAAATGCATCATTTATTACTTATTTTTATTTTTAATAAATCTGGTAAATTTATTGTTATTCTTCAAAAGTTTTATATTCATTAGTATTTTAATCTAAATTTTCATTTTAATTTAATTATTCTGTTATTTATTCTGTTATTTTTTTTATTAATTACATTTAATTAAATCAATTTATATTTTTTTATCTATAAATATTATTTATTTTTATAATAAATTAAATCTATAAAATAAATATTAAATCTACAACATAAATAAGATAAATTATGAAATTAATAAAAAGTTGATATAAATTTTATTAAAAATATAATTATAAATGATTTAATTTTAAATTTAAAAAAGAATATCAACCTTTTAAATTCCATCCTTTAATCCAACTGTTAAATTAAATTCCATGCTTAATTCCAGTGGGATCAATAATGTTATCAATTTCCATAGCCTCAATAACTATTTCTTCATTGTTTTGTATTTTATTTTAGTTATCAGATTTAACTTATTCCATAAATCCTGGTCTTTTTTTAGGATCGATATTATCTTATAAATAATCTTATACCATTTTATTAAATGACTCTTAATCTCCATGAATATGAGGATTGTAAATATACTTTCTTTTTAATGATTAATCTCTCTCTTTAGATCTTAATTTAATGTTTTCCATAAAACATTCGATTTCAAGTTTTGTGAATTTTCTATTCATTGTCTAATAAATTTTTATAAAAATTATTAATAATACTGTATAATTTTGTAGGAATTTTTCTTTGTTTGTTATGAAATTATTATTATTGTACAAGTTGGCTACCAATGAGTTAGCACCATATCTTTTATTTATAGTTAAATAATCTCCAATAAAATATCCTCCAATTAAACCAGATAAAAGATATAAACTATAATATGTTCTGTTTCTCATTAAAATCTATAGTTTTTTATTGAATCTAAAGATTCTTTCTTAATTTTTATGCATCGTGAACGTTAATGCTCCTCCTATTATTATTATTCCATAAAATCTTCCTTCTTATCTATGTAATCCCAAATATGTAAGTTTTTCAGCTTCAGATTTTGAAAATCCTTATTCTTAATAAGATCTAACTAATTAATCTTTACCTAACAAATAATTTCTAATTTAATTCATAAAAAAATAAATATATTTATTATTATCTTTAGAATCTTTTTATGATATATTTTAAAGTGATAAATTATAATTTATAATATAAGTTTATAAAATTCTTTTAAAAGAATATAAAATTTTAAATGTTATTGCTTTAATAATCAAAAAAAATTCCTTTGTAAATAAGGAAAATTTTCCTATACCAAATCCCGAGAAAATTTGGGAAAAATCTACTTACCAAAATTTGTGAAAATATTTCAGAAAAAATCCGGGAAA
>Ga0315908_10001482_pt1 | contig 17584 bp, 1 predicted proteins | sample LakEriMetagenome_12_FD_203520 | JGI IMG/M metagenome (GOLD analysis project Ga0315908, IMG submission 203520) | Freshwater fungal communities from buoy surface, Lake Erie, Ohio, United States - Buoy 4 MA124 | ecosystem: Environmental > Aquatic > Freshwater > Lake > Lake biofilm | place: USA... | reverse complement strand
ATTTAAATATCTGCCAATTCTGGGTCCTATATTTATAATTACTCTAATTATTCTTAGTCACTTTTTAGCTTTTTAAAATCTATCAGGTTATTCATTACTCCAATTTTTTCAGGATTATAGTTACATTTTTTCTCGTGGATTATTATTTCTTCTTGATTTTAAGTTGTCATACATCCTAAATACTTGCAAAATACTTATTAAGATTCTATGTATTATTGTACTACTCTATTCATTATTATTTTTTTTATATCAAATTGCTATCTACATTCTGGACAGGTGTTATTATTTTTCTCTTTACCCCATTTATTGATACATTCTTTACAATAACTATGTCTTTTATTAATATTTATATTTTAGTTATATATCATTTTAAAATCATTATCAAAATATACTTTTTATTATTTTTTTATTTTTTTAGTTATAAATTTATATTAAATAATATTTATTATTTTTTTTAGTTTTATACCCACAGTAGAGGATTAATGGTTTGTGGAGAATTTGACTGCAGATCAAACAGCTAAAGTTTTTAATTAATTCACTTACTTATAAAAAACGACGCCTTTCTTCTTTACTTTCTGCCATTTATACTTAATAACTATTACTTATTTATAATACTATTTCACTAGTAATTTATTTTTATAATATATTTATAGATATTTTAAATGTAACTATAATTAATTAAATAAGTATAAAATGTTACCGAAAATAGTGGGTTATTAAGGATTTTAGTCCTATGGAGATTTACAATATTCTGATTTAAAAGTCGGAAAAAAGACTTTGGATTCCAATACAGTATATGAAAAAAGTAATTCAAATTTAATAAACAAATATTAATTAAATTTAAATGAAATCAAATAATAATGATTTTAATGATAAAATAATAAAAATAATAAATATTTTAAAAATAAATAGCATTTAGACCGGAAGACTAAAACAGCTACTTCGAAAACTTCAATTACAAAAAATCTAACTATCACACTGAATAATTAGAAAACATAAAACCATCAGACTACTAAAACAAAGAAATTCTAAAAAAGAAGATTCAAAGCCGTTCGGAAAGAGAACCTGAAAAAAGGTTCATTGATCCGAAGTACCAAACCCACTAAAGTAAAATCCATGAAAAAGATTATATGACATCTACAATTGCCCATCCTTTTGAAGTTTAAAGGTAGAGCTTATCTGGGTCTGAATTGCAAAATATTCCAATCTAGACTGGGACTGAACATTGGTCTACAGTGTATTAGAAACAATGCCTATAAGAAAAGGATAAAGAGAATGGTGAAGTGTAATAGATTTCGGCTTAAGGATAGAGACCTCAATGGACTTATCATAAGGCTCCTTACACTGTTGATATAGATATCGGTATTACTGAGTACAAGAAAAAGATTGGCACAGTAGGCTTGATCGATTTGAAGGGTAATGAGAATTAGTATAGGGAGTTGGTTTATGATACATTGAAGGATGGAACTACTTAGAACACCAATCATCTACCTGGGTATTAAGGTTACTTGCCACATAATAGTACTAGTATACACGCTTATCAATAGGGATTAGGTTTACAAACCAGAAATACTTGGTTAAAATAGAATATTATTGAAAATTAGTAAATTCATTTTTATTTTTAATCTTATTTTTTACGATCATTAACTTCAGTTCCCATTTTTGTTATATTATTTTATCTTTTTATAATCATTATTATAAATAAAAATTTATATTATTTATTATTTTTTTATTATATTTTTTTAGTCATACAAAATTACCAGGATATGCTGGTCATTTGCCATAATCTGCTGCTAATAATAAAAATGTTAAGTTAAGATAACATTGTTTTAGCCTTAAATGATATTATTAATATTCATATCATTATAATTATTTATATATCTTTTTATAGATGATTTATATTATTTATTATTATCATCAAAATTAATGGTCGTCAATATTTTTGAAATGTTATTCATAATTTATATTTTTTTGGGTTTCAAATTTATTTGAAATTTATCTCGCGTTATTTAAAATTTATTTCATTTATATGTGCATATTATTTATCTATAATTTTTAATTTAACTAAAGGTTTTTAATTTAATTTTCTTAAGTTTTAATTACTTCATTCCTTGTAAAAAGATTTACATTTTTTTCTTTGAAATCTTTAATATTATATATTAATTTACTTTTTAAGGTCTTAAAATAATCTTATATTTTAAAATCTTCATTAATTTAAATATTTATTAAATTACTTTTTTATTTATTTTTGTAATTATTAAATATTTAATTAAATTCTTTATCTTTATCCAAATCTAAATCTTTATTTTATTATTTTTATAAAATAATGTTATTGAATATTTTTTTTTATGTTAAATTATATTTTGGGTTATAATCCCCTATTTGAGGTTAACTAACATAAAAATCTAAATATTTTTTAGGTTTCAATAGTTTATACTTAATTGTTTTATCTTATGAATTATTTTTGTTTCCTTTTTATATTATATTTTACTACTAAATATTATAATTCAAACTGAAATAATTGAAAAATTCTTTTTTGTTTAAGTCATTATCATCAAATTTTTTCTAAGAACTCTATCTTGATTAAACAGAGTGATTAAATTCTTTAATATAAGCATTATTTTAATTCTAAGAATGCCTAAATGTCTCATTATATAATTAATTTAAGTAACTTTTATCTAATTTATTAAATATTGCTTACCTTTTGAATTATCAATATATTTTAATAATTTATGTTCATCACTTAACTCATCAATATTTTTTTTTTAACTATTTTAATTATTTTCTTTTAATTTTGAAAAAATTATGAAGTTTCCTTTTTATACCATTCCATTGTCCTTTTATTATGTTTTTTAATCTGTTAATTTTATATTTCTTAATGAGTAACTTTTATAATTTTCATTGATTTAACTACCATTCTATTAATTTTCATGCTAAATTATTAAATAGTTTTTATTTACATTAATTATTCTACCTAAATTATCTCTTTCATTTATATAAGCAACAAAAGGAATACTTCTAGAACTTGATGATGAATATTTTTAATTTAATTTATATTCATTTTTTTTATCAATTTATTCTTTTTTTAAATACTCGATAGTTTTACGACTTATCATATAAGTTATTAAAAAAAATTTAAATTTTTACTATTATTAATAAAAAAAATATATAAAAATTTATTTTATATATTTTTATTATTCTAAAGTATTAAAATAAATTTTTATAAATAAAACATCATTTAAATATTTATTTTTATTAATTTAATAATAATTTTATTTTTATTATATATGAATTAAATTTCTAGTCTTTAAGTAGATCATGATTTCGAAAATATTCCTGAAGGCCATGATATAATACTAACATTACAAGACTAAAATGTTCTAGATGAAGAATAAAATGACGTACTCGAAAATATTTATTTATAAGAAAAAAATAAAATTGAAAAAAAGCATTAAAAAAATAAAGAATTAGAATAAGATATTTAATATTATAAATAGAAATATGATTTTGATAAAAATGTACTAAGTAAATATGATGAAGAGGAAAAATTTAATGAAGGTTTTAAATTTGATTTTAATGGAAATGTTTAATGTTTCAACAAAACTAAAAAAATTAATAATTTTTTAGATAATAAAAATTTATAAATTTACAATTTAGACTAATAACAAATAAATTTATAAGAAGAATATTAAACAATCAAGATAAAAAAGAAAATAAAAAAACATAATTAAAAGGTTAATTTTATAGAATCTGATATTTAAAATAAAGAGGAAAATAAAATAGATTAGAAATTTAAAAAATAAATTGAAAAAAAGATAATAGAAGAAGATGAAGACGAATAATTATAGTTAGCAATTTAAAAGCAAAGAGAAAAAGAACTGAAATTAAAAAGACTTCAATAATATTAATAAGAAAAGAATTTAATAGAAATAATGAAAGATAATGAATAATAATATTAATAAATAGAAGATGATAAATTATAATAAGTGGTAAATAATATAGTCTAAATAAAAGATGGAAACACAGGACTTAAACTTTTGCCTTCAGAACTAAACGAAAAAAAAAATAAATAGAATAAAACTATGGAAGATGAAATAGAAGAAATTCAATTTATATATAGACAAAATAATTAAGAATTAAGAGGAATTAGTGGAATTCTGGAAATATTAAGAAGCAGAGGAGACTTAAATAGGGAAGAAGAAATTATAGGAAGAGGAACAGATAATAAAAAAAATGAATTTGATGATAATTAACAAAAGTAAATAAAATTAGAGTACAGAGACGAATTTGGAAGACTGATGACTCCAAAAGAAGCCTTTAGGTATTAATGCAGAATATTTCATGGCAAAAAACCAAGTCGAAATAATTTAGAAAAGAGATTAAAATATTAATAGTTGAAAGAACAGTCTTTGTTTAAGGAGCAAACTATTTTATAAAAAGTAACTATTAAATAAAATATATTTTATTTCCTTATTTTTAAAGGCTTTGGAAAAACATCAGGAAAAAACGAAATAATCTTATATGATTATAAAAAATAAGTGATATATATAATAAATAGTTTGTATTTTTGATAATTTATATTAACATAAAAATAAAATACTAAGTAATTAATACATTTGATTAATTAAATAAATAATTATAAATTAATATTAATTATAAATATAAATATTACTAAATTTTCAATAATTTTCTACATTATTAAGTATGTTTATTTTATCTAAATTTACTTTTTAATTTCATATTAAGTAAATTTAATCTAAATATATCTTCTTGTTATGAATTTTCTTAAAAATTTAATATATTTTTTTAACATTATTTTTTAAAAGATTATTTCAAATATAAATTAATTTAGTTAATTAAATAAATTTTCCTTCCTTTTTAATATATGTAAAATTTATAAAAACAATAGATATAATATAAATATATAATCATTTTTTTATTGATTTTTTATTTATTTTTATTTTTATATATTTAAAATATATGTCTATAATTTTTCAATTTGAATACATATTTCAATAATGATGATATGTAGAAAAATTTAACTTATATAAATAATAAAAAAAATTTAACTAAATAAATTCATTTTTTAAATATATTTTAAATTTTTACCATAAAAATTATCATAAAAAAAATTAGTTGATTAATTTAAAATATATTTTTTTTGTATAATTATTATTAAATTGTTTATTAAATCTAAAATATATTTTTAATATTTATTTAAAAATCACTTAAAGAATTTACTTTTAAATAAATGTTTTTTTATATATATTAAATAAAGATAGAATCAAAATTATAATATAAAATAAATAATTAAAATGAGTCAAACAAATAGAAGTCGAATATTTAATTAAAATGAAAGTTTTTAAAGTTACAATTCAAATTAAGGATATAATTATTAAAGTGGGAGATCAATAGGGAATTTAGAAGCTATGATATAAAAAACAGAAAAAGAAATAATAATTTAACAAAGTAATTTAAATATAATTTTATAAAAAAGATCAATAATAACAAAATATTAGTCAAAATTTATTTTAAAACTTTTTCAATGATTCTAGTAGTTAAAAAAAGTCATTTTCTGCTCCTTAATAATAAATATAATTGTAATAAATTTAAAATCAGTTTGCAAGTAAATAAGAATTGTAATAATAGCAAACAAATTTCGAAAAAATTTTAAGTTAAACTATTGAAACTATAAAACAAGAAACTGAATAAAAATTAGAATAAATATTAAAAAATCAAAACTAGTTATCAAATATTTAAAATGAATCTCATGATTTTTTCAGTAAAGAATAAATGATAAGTTTATAATAATTAGAAACTAGAGTAAATTTAATAGAATAAGAGAATATCTAAAGAAATAAAGAAAAAGATAATTAAATTTAGAGACTAGAAATAATATTGAAAGATGTTGAAGAAAAATTAGAATAAAAAATAATTAAATTAAGAGAAGTAGATAATTAATTAAGAGAAGTTAAAAATAATTAATAATAATAGAAAGAAGAAATTAAAAAAAAATAAAAGGAAATTGATATAAAAATATCAGAGTGTATAGCTGATAATGAGAGAATTTAACTATTTTAATAAAATAATTTTAGTTAAATCAAAACATAAATTATAGAATTTGAAGAGTTATTAAAAATTTAATTAGGGAATGTAAATTGTAGAAAATCTTCAGGAGTAATAGAAGGAGTAGATAATTAGGAATTATTAAACAAAATAGAAATTATGAGTGCTGAATAAGATTACTTATAAAAATAATTTATTAATTTCTAATCCAATATTAATTAATTATTAGAAAAACAAAAAAAGAATTAGTAAAGTGATATTTAATAATCAGAATAATTGGATTTGAATTTACTTGCTAATGAAACATTAAATCAATAATTCAATTCTAAAACTAATAGTATACAATAATTAGATCCTATTTTAAGAAATTCCTAAGAATATACATTTAAAGATAATAATGTTGTTTAATATTAAAATTATTTGTAATAATACTTAAACTAAGATATTGCTTAAAATAATTAAAATTAAAATTCAAGTATAACTAGCAACACTAATACTAAGAATGATTCAAATGAACTTGATAAAAATAATTACTAAAATAAGGAAAATAAAATTATTATTAGACAAAGTAATAGTATTTCTGATTTTTAAGATAACACTTAGTAATAAGAATTTAATTATGATATAAATATGAAAATTGAAACTTTAGAAGACGAGGATGAAAAAGATGAAATCGTTTATTAAATGGATGAAAATGGATATTTAATGGATGAAAATTCAAATTATATATTAGACGAAAATGGTAATTTCATTAAATTAAATGAAGAATAGTTAAGTTACTTGGAAAATAATAATATGATTAAAGATGATTGACTATACATTAATTAATAATTATTTTATATAATTTGTAATTTAATATTGATATTTAATTAAATTTATTTTTATATATTCACCATTCATCATTTGCATGAGTATTAGTTTCAGTTTCATCAAAAGGTATTTTAATAGATAATATTGGAGCTTCTATTTCTAAGGAATTACTAAATTCATTTTATAAACTCTTTTATTATTATTTTAATTAATATTTTAGAAATAGCTACAAATATTGCTTATGTATATTATTAAATTCCTCGTTTGAAGTTTTTAAATATTTCATTTATTCTTAATTTAATAGCAATTTATTATCATTTCTTATTTCATTTATAGTATTATTTTTACGATTAATTACTAATTTCTAATAATTATTCGAGGATTATTCTTGTAGATTATTTTATTTTTCACCACTATTTTATTAAAGAAATAATAAATCACTATTGCTATTATGAACTGTTTTATCATCAATACTTAAAACACTATATTAATAATATTTATATTATATATTTTCGTTTATATCTAATCTTTAATTTAAAATTTAAGTGTTTTATGATGTTTATATGTTATTCTTCTCTTAACTTAAATTTTGAAATAATGGAGATTCACATTTTTTATAAACTCATAATTATTATGAATTAGTTATTGGTAAATTATCATTTTTTATTTAAAAATCATTATTAAAATTTTTTTTTCTATTAGTCAAAATATTTTATGTAATTGTTTAATTAATAATTTTATTAGATGCTATTTTTATACTAATATATTTAATAGAAATAAAAATTTAAATTTACTTATTTATTATTTTTTAATTAATTTTTTTCTATTTGTTATTTTATTTTTTTAATTATATTTTATTTATTTTTTTAAATTGTTATTTTTTATTCTACTAATTAAGTTAGCAATTTGATTTTTAATACAAGGATTAAGCTTATTATAAAATTTATAATTAGCTTAAAAACATTTTCTATATATAATCATTCTATTAAATAAAATAATAAAATTTTACAACAAGATTTCTGTAATATGTTAAATCAATATTTCTATTATTTTTAATATTCTCATATAAAAATAATTGAGCTTTTAAATCACTAAAATAATAAATACAAATAATACTTAAGACTATTAATTTATGTTTTTTTATCTCAATGAGTATGATAAATTTTGTAGATGATGATATGATGAAAGTAAAATCTAACATTTTAACTCCAATGAAGATATAATTTGAAGAATTATTTTTCTAAAAAATATTAAGACAATTATTAAATAAAAAAGTCAGAAAATAAAGAAAAATGATTATATATAACTTATAAAACCTTAGAAATACAAAGAAAATGTTCTTATTATTCAAATACTCACATAATTCCTTTAAAAAAGAAAGCATAATCAAAATGAGTTGGTATTTTCATTCAATATAAAGTTAATTTACTCATAAATTAATCTATTAAATCAAAAGCTTTAAAAACATCGTGACTAGCAAATAAATTAGTTTTATTAAAAATAATTCTTAAATAAATACTTAAGAGTTTTTCATTATATAATAATTCTTTAAGAGTATTAAAGAGATTTTTGGTGATTTTGAGAATATCTTTTTTTTTTAATTCAACTAAAACTTAATATAATAAAGTGTTATAACCTGGTAACTATTCCCAAGGTACTTGTTCTTTAATAATAATTGAATTATACACATGTCTACACCATTCTTACATAAAACCCAAAAAGGCATTACCTCTTTATAAAAATTTCTTACCCCAATCTATTTCATCCAACATTTGTCTTAATTCTTCTATATGTTTTATTCCTCTGTTTTAAGTTGATAAAAATGTGTAAAATTCCTTATCCCAATCGAATATCCAATTTGTTTTACATCTTTTTACTTTCTTTTACTCAACATTATTACTATTAAATTCATATTGATTCCATTCTTAAAAATTTAAATTTTCTACTTCATTTAAATTTTCAAATTTACTTAATAACTAGTCTTAAAATTCAGGAATTCTAAAAAATGCTAAAACTAAAAAATTTTCTATAAATTTCTTTTCAAAATTATTTAATGATTTATTTTCTAATTTTGGTAATACTATATTATTGAAAGTATGATAAAAAAAGTTTTAATATTTAAGACTTACTTTTATTTTAAATTAGAAATGATTTTTAATTGAGATTTCTTCATTCTTTTTGATATTATTATTATTATTTTAAAAAAGAATTCATTTATAATCATTTGTGAATCCCATGTTACTTAAATCAAACTCTCCTCTGTTAATAATCAAATTAATACATTCATACATTTTCTCTCTTAATTATTCATCAAGAATATCTATTTTTTAAATTACATCTTTGCTAAAGTCGAGCATAGTTTCTTAGCTTAATAATAATTCTTATTAATTTATGTAAAGGAAACTAAAACTATTTTCTTTATAAGTTGTTTATAAAATATTATTTATTCAATCTAAAATTAATAATGCATTTTGTTATTATTTAAGCCTGTATTAATTATCTAGTTTATCACACATGTTATAAAAAATAGTGTCTAAAAGTTTTATTTCCTTAATAAGATTTTTAATATCTTTATTCTATAATTTTTATTCCTTCTCATTTCCATATAAATAAGTACCTATTTAAACTCCTTATTCGGTTCTGACTCCAAATATCATTTATTATAAAAAAGGAGAGTTATTCATTAATAATTTTATTTTTAATTTTCCTGTTTCTTAACCATCCAGCTGAATATAATTTGTAAGTGTTTTTTCTTTTATATTATAAATATAATCTTAATCTTCATTAATATCATAAGCTTGAAAATCATCTCAATAAATTTTATTTAAACTTACTGATGACTCTCCTGTTAGTTTATAATCAATATATTTTATTTAGTAGTAATCCTCTAATTATTATTAACTTTATTATTAATTTTAAAATTTTTTCTTTTCATTATATAAATCTATATTGATATTATTTTATTAATTAATTAATTAATCTATTTCTATAACACTCCATAATCTGAAAATAAAACTTGTTTGGCAAAATTCATTCGAATTTATTTCTACTTCTAATTCATCAAAATCATTTAGATCCTCTTAAATCCAAATTAATTCTCTTTTTCTAACTTTATCAAATTTCTGCTTTTTATAAGATTCCATATCCAACTATACATTTTATTATTTTATAACTATTTTTTTTTTTAGTGTATATTAATCATCGATTTCTTTTATCTCATTACTTTACATAAAATCATCTATCATTTTAATATTTTCACTTATTTTTTATTTTTAAATTTCTTCTAAATTTTAATATTTTTAATTTCTGAATTCTTCATTAATTATATCTTTAATATTATAATATGAACATATTTTAGATTAACATTTTTATTTTTGATTATTTATATTTTTATTTTGAATATCCGTAATATATTGTATTTATTTGTTATTATCATATGAAACATTTTAGTTATTATTTTTATATATTTAATTATTTTAATTATTATTAAGATTAATATTTATATATTTTTAAGAATTTTCAATTTTTATTACGTTTTAATTATTTGAAAATGAGTTTCTTATTATTTATTAACTATAAAAGTTATTAGAATTTTTTAAATTTAAAAAATTTTAGCTTTATTTATTAGTTTATAAATTTATTTAAGAAATAAAAAATGGATTAGCTAATTATTTATTTTCATTGATAAGACATTAATCAAAATCTTCTTCTTTTTATTAAATTTTAAGAGTTTTTTTATTTTTAATTTAATATGTTTAGTTTAAAAAATTTTTTGAATGTTCAGATTCAATAATTATGTTATCGTTAGTCTAATTTTAAAATATTTTTAATAATATTTTACTAATAATACAAATTAATTTAATTTTTATATTTAAAAATTTACCACTAATTTGATTGTAAAATTAAATTCTTTTTCTTGTAAATCATTATACATTTTACATTGTATCATTTAAGGTAATACTTAAACTATAATTCATTAAGTCATTTTAAGATTAAATTATAGCTTTCCTCTTACCAAATTTTTTTATCTTCCTTTAAATTCTATTGCAAATTCATTATGAATAGGTCCAGTTGCTATTTCAAATAAATTTAACTTTATTTGGTAAACGAGTTAATAATTTTTTTATTATTAAATAACTAAATCATTTAAATTACATAAATTTATATTTTAACTTTAATGATTATTTTAATCTAAATCTAAATTTACATTCTATATTTTAATAAATATTTTTGTTAATATAATTAGTATTATTTTTTATTATTATTTAAATTTAATCTATATCTAAATTTTCATTTTATATTTTAATAATTTTTCTAATAGTATAAATATTTTTTATCAAATTTATATACCAAAATAGCATTTTATTCATATAATTCATACATTTTAACTTAATAAATTATTTATTAATTTATTTTCCACTAAAATTAATTATTAAAATTACATGAGGATTTATTTAAGATAATGTCTCAGTTGTGAATTTAAGATCATTTTAAATATAAAATTAAAGAAATAATTATTCACAATTAAGATTTCTGCCCTTTATTTCATCAAATTCTAATATAAATTTTAAAATTTCATTGTTTTTATTAGTATTTTTTTATTAATTTATATTTTGATATTTTTTATTTGATGGAATATATTTATTTTACTTTTTAAATTAACATATTCCCATATTTTTATATAATATTATAATCAAAGTTTAATCATATAAAATTTTAATAATTAATGATGAAATTTTATAAAATAATTTTACTTTTTATTTTATTCACAAATTTATTATAAAAAAAAAGAAATTTAAGAAGGAAATATAAAGCAAATAAATATAAAAAAAATAAAGATAATGAACAACTCAAAGAAATTCCTGTATTTTTGGGTAAATATAATTAAAAAACTTAATTTTTATATTATTAAAGGTGGAGAAATTCCTTTAAGTCATAATTAAAAGAGTATAACATTCATGCCTGTATAAAAAAACTAAAAAACGACAAGTGCTATAAATGGATAAAATTTTAATGAATTAAATTATGCTGTGAAAAATAAAATTAAAGTTAAATTATCTTTAGATGATTAAACTCCTTCAGGTTTTTACGGTGATACTAGAATAACAAGATTACACTTAAAAAAATAGAAAAAAACTTTTTGATTATATAAAAAAAATATTTCAATTTAATTTATCTTTTTCATATTTATTCATATTGATCAAATCAATTTAATATATATATTTGACTTATTATATAATTTTTTATCATAAAAAATAAAAATAATCTGTAATAAATTTTTATTTTTTTATTTTTAACTAATTAATAGTTTAAATTATTTTAAATTTTGGTTATTTTTAGATAAAATCTTAATTGGAAAAATTATATAAATAAAAAAAATTTACTATTTTAGTTTACTTTTTTTTTATTATTTTTTTTATTTAGAATAATTTTAAGTTTTATTATATCTTTCCTTAAAAATTTAAATAAAAATGTTAATCATTTATATCTTCTTGTTTCTCTTCAATTTTTATATTTTAAAAATTTAATTATTATGCTACTTTAATTTCTTTTTCAGACAATTTATTTTTTATAAATTATTTTTACTAATATTTAATTTATTCATATTCTTTTTTTTCTTTTAATTCTTATTTTAATTATTCTTTTTTTATTTATTCTTATTCTTTTTTTTCTTTTAATTCTTATTTTAATTATTCTTTATTTATTTATTCATACTTTAAGTTTTTAAGCTTTTTAATTTGTTTTTCTTTAATTTTATCGATCTTTTATTAATTTATTTAATTAATTTTTTCTTATTTGATTAAAAATTATTCAAATTTTTAAAGATTTTCTTTATTAATTTATTCAATTAGATCTTATTGTATTTCCTAAAAATAAAAAATATTATTTACCCATTATTGAGTTATAATTTTTTAAAAATCATTTTGTTAATTACAATATATTATTTAATTTTCTAAAAAAATAGCCTGGATAAGTGTAAATTCCTAAATTCAAATTTAATCTTAATCTTCCATTTTTACAAACTTAACTTCTTGGAATTTTTCCTAAAACTTTTCCAATAGCTATATTTTGTATCATTTCTATTTTTTTTGAGCAAATATTTTAATCATTATGTTTTAAAATTTATTAAAGATGAGTATTTTTGTAATTAATATATTTTATTTAAATTTGTTAATTATTAAATACATTTAGCTTCTTCTTTTAAATCATTCTTTTATTTTTTAGTTAATATTAAACTTCCTTCTAATAAAATTTAAAATTATTATTCAATATCTACTTAATTTTCTTAATATTAATTTAATTGATTGTTTATATATGATTTCGATTATTCTGATACATTTATTTTCTTTATATAAATTTTATTTTTATAATCTTCTATAAAAATTTATTTATATCATATTAAAGATATGTAAATTTTATAAATTATAAAAATAAAATTTAAAATGAATTCTTAAAATCTCTTGAAAATATTAATCAAAAATATTTTTTTAAGATAATTAGTAATTTAAAATTATAATTTAATAATTTTATTTAATTATAATATTTTTTATAATAATTTATTGTTAAATTCAAATATCTAATTTATAAATATATATATTATAAGTAAAAATTAAATTAAAATAGGTATTGAATAAAAAAAAATTCTTAACATTTAATTTATAATTATATCAAAAAATTATGTTAAACATTATTTATTTTTTTATTTTTTATTTTAATTATTCAGATTATTCTTAATTCATTAATAATTATTCCTCATAAATGTTTTTAATTTAATTAGCTATAATAGGTATATATTTATTTATATTATCATCTTAAATTATTTCATTTTGTTTCATTAAATATTTTCAATTCAATTAATCTTTTAATTTTTGAAATAATTGATTAATGTTAGTTTAAACTTAATAAAAAATAAATTCATAAAATTAATTTATGTTGTTTATTTTAAAAACATTATTAAAATTGATTTTATAATTAACCAATAAAACTAAATTTGCTCTTAATTTTTATTTATTTTAATAAATTATTTTGTAATCCTAAAAATATTATGATTCTTTTTATTTAATTTTTAAATTAAATCCGTATTTATTTTGAAAATTTTTATTTTATATGATATCAAATATAATTTAATTGATATTTAAATAATCTTCTTAGATTAGAAAATTATTCAAATAAAATATTATAGTTAATTCATCATCTTATTACTAATCTTATTAAGTTAAACATAAATAAATATTTTATTCAAATTAAATATTATTTAGATTTTAAAAATAATCATGCTTAATAATTTATTTATAAATATAATTAGTATTTAAAGATTATTTGAGCACATCTATATCATTAAAATCATCTATTTTTAATAAATAAATTTAGTTTTTATTATATTGAAGATACTCATTTTCTAGTTTTTAATCATTAATCAATTATATAAATTTAGCAAATAATTTAGATTAACTATTATAATTTATTAATTAATCTTATAAATTTTATAAATCATATAAATTTGAAAAATTAAAAAATTAGTTATTATTATCTTTTAATTTGCTTAAAAGTCTTTTTTTATAATATGTAAGATTAATCTCCATATTATTCATAAAAATTTAATTTAATTATAAAACTTAAATAAATTCATCAAAATTAATTTTCTTATTATGTTAAATTATTAATTATATTTAAAATTCATTTTCCTTATTAATTTCATTTAAAAGTAAATACTAAAATAATTATTGATCATTAATTTTTTATTAAAAAATTGTTTTTAACATTTAATCTTTTAATTTACTTGTGATTTGATAATAAATTATTTATTCATTATAATTATTATTTTTTTTTAAATGGTTATTTATTATATTCAAACATACATTTTAAAATTCTAATAAAATTTTTTCTGGTGAATTTTAAATTGAAAAATTTAATGCTAAATTGGTATAAACTTTAAAAACATACATTTTATTATTTTTATTTTATGAAATAAAATTTTTATGAAATTATTAATTTAAATTTAAAAATTATTCCAAATTTATTTTCTTCTCTATTTCAAAAATTTATATATATATCTTATTTATTTTTTTATAGTATTGTTCTTTTATTATTGCTTGAATAATTTAAATTAGTTATGTAAAAATTTCTATCATAAATTTTTTATTTAAAAAATTAAAATTTTTATGTATAGAAAATGATATATATAAACATTAATATATAAACTAAGCTAAAAAATAGATATAATAATATAACTAAAATCAAATTTATTTTAACATATTTAAATAGAAATGTAATTTTATTTAATATATTTATAATTAAATAAATTTATATAAAAAGTTATTTAGTTAATTCAATAATTCAAAATGATGAATAAATATTCTATGATTGCTTTAATAATATTATTATGGTAATTTACTAAAGTTTAAAATAAAGATATTAAGTATACTTTTATTGTAAATAGGCATGGAGCAAGAACTAATAATTTGTACTTTAGTAAAAAAATGTTTCCAAATTATAATGTATCATAACTGACATTAGAAGGAGAATAATAAATGAAAAAAAAAGGATAAAAAACAATAGAATATTTATAAGATAAAGGATTTTTAATAAAAAATATTGATTAAGTTAAAGTTTTTTCAAGTCCAATTAAAAGAACCCTATTTTCAGCTATGATGTTTATTAATGGTGCTTTTGATATTTAGTAGTTTTAAATAAATTACAATGCAATATAATTAGATAATTAATTCTAAAATAATTTACAATTAAATAATCAATTATTTTATATTAATTCTTTATAAAACAATAAAGATTACTATTTTCATGCTTATAAAAAATGTTCAGCCATAAAAAGCCTCAGAAAAAAATATTATAAAAATATAAAAAAATAACTCAAACTAATTAAATAAGATGAAAAAATAATAGATTTAATAGTTTAACTTAATAAAAATTATTTAAATGATATAGATAAGTAGATTGATTTGTAAAATTTAAAACCAAAATAATTATCTTCAATTAGGGATTTATATATAACAGCAAAATTTCATAATAAATTAGACCTTTTACCTGAAATAAATGAATATCAAATGAATAAAATATAAGAGTTCAAAAAATATGATAATTATTTTTATAAATTTAAAAATAAAATTGTGAATTAACTTTCTGTATATTTTTAATTAAAAGATTTAATAAAGGAGTTGGAAAAAGTAAAGTAAAATTTAAATCCAACAAAATTATTTTTTTAAAGTACACATGATAATCATATGATAAATTTAATGATATTGTTGCTTAATAGAAAATAATTACTAAAACATCAAAATATATACTCTATTCCTTATGCATCTTAACTAAAAATAATTGTTATTGAAATTTCTTAAATCTTATATATTAAAGTTAAGTTAAATAAAAAGACATTTAGAATAAAATAATGTTAAATTTAAGACAATAAATATTGCTTGTTAGATGATTTTATTTAAATTTTAAATAAAATTGTTGATATCAACTTTTGGAAAGAATGTAATAATGATTGGGATGAGTGATTTTATTTAATACATAAAAAATATTTAATAAATATATTTATAAAAATTATTACTTATATAACTAAAATTAATTATAAAATTTAAATATTTAAATTTATAAAATTCAAATTTGTGCAATTTCAAAACTAAAAGGGTTGTATTTTTCTATAATATATTTAAATAAAGCATGTTTTAACAATGTTTATAAAAATATTAATAAAATTGGATAAGTAAATTTATTCTTCTCAAACAATGCTTAAATATATAAAAAATATTCTACCTCTAAGTAGTTAAACAGTAGAAATTCTTTAAAAAATAATCCCAATATTTTTTATTGCTAAATTATAATTCCATGCAAGAAATAAAATATGGCATATTTTTATATAAAAACTTATAGCTAATCCAAGCATTAATATTTTATAATCATATTTATATTTTTAAATTTTAAATGAATATCCCTATAAATATTTATGTTAAATTTACCAATTATACTATAAAATAAAGTGAAAAAAATTCATTGAAAAAATTTATAATTAGTCGTATAAATGTTTGATAGCTTAGTATAAGAATACTTATTTATGAAGAATTTACTATTTTGTAATTTATTTTAAATAATTAAGATAAATAAACTTATTTATTGCAATAATCAAAACTTTATCGATATTTTTTAATACCTGATTCCATATCTTTTTGATGAAATAACATCAATCTTTAATTTAAATATAGTTAAATACAAATCTAAAAGAAAATAAACAATAAAATAGTAAAACATCATAATGAAAAATTTTTGTTATTTATAATAGTAAAATAATAAATATCTATAAACTCTGGATTTGCACAATGTTAAATCCATTAATAGTAAACCTTTGTCATTACAATTGTAGAATTCTATAGGAAATTAACATAAAATCTATTTATAATCTAAAATATTTACGCATTGATTTTTATTCCTTTCCATATCTAAAATATTATTACACTCTACACATCGGAAAGTTTGTTAAATTTATTGATGATCTTATTACATAATATATAATTTTAATTTATAATTATATTATATATATTAGTATAAACTTATAATTTATATTTATAATAATTATTAATTACTCATCATATTCATACAACAAATTCCAAATTATCATCAAAATATTAATATTTATATATCTCATTAAAATTATTTTAATCATTAATTTTTTTAAAAATTTCCTTAATATAAA
>Ga0315908_10001480_pt1 | contig 17590 bp, 12 predicted proteins | sample LakEriMetagenome_12_FD_203520 | JGI IMG/M metagenome (GOLD analysis project Ga0315908, IMG submission 203520) | Freshwater fungal communities from buoy surface, Lake Erie, Ohio, United States - Buoy 4 MA124 | ecosystem: Environmental > Aquatic > Freshwater > Lake > Lake biofilm | place: USA... | reverse complement strand
GTGATGGAGGAATCTTCTAGTGCTTCCATCCAAATTCCCGTGGGTGGCCTTACTCAAGCTTGTGCTCCTCAAATGATGGAGTTCATTAACTCTTCTACCAACGTTTCTGAAAACACCATTTTCACTTGGGATTTCGGTGATGGTAGTCCACAACTCACCTTCGATTATACTAACTGGAACCAAGTCATCAGTCACGTGTACCAACAAGGTACCGTAAACTGTGAGACGGAAGTTTCATTGACTGCAAGTAATTACTGTAACGTTATTCAAGGTGGTGAATCAGAAGCTACCTTTAATCCTATTCGTATTTGGGACCTTGATGATCCGGGCATTACGGCCTCGGCAACTTTGTTGTGTTACCCTGATACAACTGTTACGTTTACGAATACCACCTATCGCAACTGTTTCTTCCAAGGTAATATTTACCAACGTTACGAATATTGGAACTTTGGTGATTATTGGGGTTTAGGACATGATTCGATCATTGATTGGACGCCATGGCCACCAACATTCCCTCATACAATGCACTATCCAGGTATTGGTACGTATACTGTTCAATTGTTAGATAGTAACTATTGTGGTATTGCGCCTACTTCCATTACCATTCAAATTGTACCTCCACCTTCAGCGGGTTTTACGGCTAGTACCGACACCACCTGTGTGGGTCAAAATGTAACCTTCTTCCAACAAGCAACAGGATCTCCAAATGCTTATTGGTGGGACTTCGGAACAGGAGCCGGATGGGTTCCTACCGGAAGCGGTAACATTACACATGCCTATAATACTCCAGGAACGTATATCGTAAGAAGTCGAGTGGCCGTTACTGGTAGCTCCAGCGCCTGCGATGATATAGCCACTATGACAATAGTGGTGCTACCTAATCCTACGGTTACTATTACTACTTCTGACAATGAAGATTGTGTTCAGGTAAATGCGGATATGTTTGCAAACAGCGTTAATGCAGTTTCTTGGCAGTGGACCTTTGATGTGGCGCCATTTACTTTCAATGGGCAAGATCCTCCTAACATTGTTTTCACTGGCAATGGTAATCATACGGTAACCGTTGTTGTAACAAGTGCCAATGGATGTCAAGCTTCGGCTAACCAGAACATCCGTGTGCGTCCGCGTCCGAATGCAAATTTTTCCATCACCAATTTATGTGAGGGTGAAACAGCTCATTTCAATAATGAGTCCACCATTACAGGCGGTGGGTCGGGTAATACGATCAACTCGTGGCAGTGGAATTTCGGAGATGGTGCTACATCAACACAGCAAAATCCCGATCATCAATATACCACTAATGGTACCTTCATAGTGACTTTGGTGTCTTCTACCAATTTTTGTTCGGATACCATCCAACAAACCATTACTGTTGATCCTAAACCAGTTGCAGTTGTGGGTCAAGATGTACTCGATGGTTGCTCGCCACTTACTGTACATTTTACAAACGCATCATTGAATGCAGATACGTACCAGTGGACATTTGGTGATGGTGGTTCATCGGCATTGGCAGAGCCAACGCATACCTTCACCAATATTACCAATGCGAACGTAACCTATACTGTTGTATTCCGTGCTTATAACGCATTTGGATGTATGGATACGGATACGCTTTATGTAACCGTTTATGCAGGAGCATTAGCGGCATTTACAGACAACGGAACACCCCCAGGTTGTAGTCCATTCTTGGGTACATTCACTAACCAGTCGATCAATGCATCTAGTTATTTCTGGGATTTCGGTGATGGTGCTACTTCTACATTGACTAACCCAACGCATGTCTTCACGAATACGACAGGATTTTTACAAAGCATTCCTGTTACCTTAATTGCTTATCACGCCAACGGTTGTCACGATACACTCGTTGATCCAATTTTGATATATCCACAACCCAACTTCGCATTCGATTTGTCGAGCTTCGATGGGTGTTCACCGGTTACAGTAGCTATGCCATATATCGCAGGCGCGCAGTCGTACGCTTGGGATTTTGGTGATGGCACCACTTCCACATTCCCCATGCCGGTGCACACTTTTTCGAACTCGACGTCGGCTGCAGTTGACTACACAGTTACGTTAATCGGCGTATCACCTTTCGGTTGTTCGGATACAACTTCTTCTACGATTTCTGTTTATCCTCAGCCGCTTGCTCAGTTTAACACCAGTGCAAGCAATGGATGCAGTCCTTTGAGCATCAACTTTACCAATGGATCCATTGGCGGCAATACTTACATGTGGGATTTTGGTGATGGAGCTACCTCCACATTGGCAGCACCTAATCATATTTATACCAATACTACGGCTAGTGTAATTACTTACACCATTACTTTGACTGTAACGTCAGCGCAAGGCTGTATGCATCAAACTACACGTACGGTTGATGTTTATCCTTCTGTAGTTGCGGCCTTTGCAGATCCTGGTCCGCAGTGTAGTCCGGCTACCGTGTTCTTTAATAACCAAAGTGCATTGGGCTTAAACTACTCATGGGATTTTGGTAACGGTTTCCAATCGATTGATGCCAACCCATCATCGATGTTCACCGCACAAAACAATGCGAGTACTACCTACACTATTCAATTGATGGTAACCTCGCCTTTTGGTTGCACAGATACCCACAGCGCTAACTTGGTTATTCATCCACAAGCGATCGCAGCCTTTTCGTTGAGTAGTGCCACTGTTTGCGATCCAACACCAGCTACGATCACCAACTTGAGCCAAGGAGCCGCAACCTATCAATGGAATTATGATGATGGTACCTTCTCTAATACAGCGGACAATGTGCATACACATCAGTTCCAAAGTCAAGGTTTGAACGTAGGAACGTATGATGTTACCTTAACCGCTACGAGTTCTTTTGGCTGTTCGTCAACTGCAACTCAAGTGTTCACTGTTTATCCAAGTGTAACTGCTCAGTTCACTGTAGATACAGTTGGATGCTCGCCGTTCCAAACGCCTTTCTTCAACCAATCTATTGGTGCAAATACCTATGAGTGGCACTTTGGTGATGGAGCATTTTCGGGATTAGCCAACCCCTCTCACTTGTACACTATTGGTACCACCGATGCATCGTTTGAAGCTTGGTTGGTTGCCTATAACCAATACGGTTGTGTGGATAGCACCATGCGCACCATTTATGTCAATCATCAGCCCATTGCAGGCTTTACGCTAAATGATCCAGCTCTGTGTAATCCACTTCCAGCTGAAATGACCAACACGAGTCAGTTTGCAGATAGTTACAATTGGAATTTTGGCGATGGCACTAGTTCAACTTCTTCGGATGTTACCGTTTCTCATGCCTATCCTGCTGCTTCTACTAATTTGGAGATGTACAACATCATTCTCACTGCTTGGACCAATGCAGGGTGTAGTGATACCACTAATTTGGTATTCACTTCTTACCCGCCGGTAAATGCAGCGTTTAATGTGGACACCATCGGTTGCACTCCGTTCAATGCTAGCTTCATTCAACAGAGTTCAGGTGCATCGAACTATGCTTGGAATTTTGGTGATGGTAGTGTTTCTACTGCACCAGCTCCGCAGCATTTATATACTACTGTTGGATCGAATGATATTTCATACGAAGTAGATTTGGTGGTGAGCAATCAATATGGTTGTACCGATTCTACCTCACGCACTGTTTATGTGAAACATACTCCAATTGCGGCGTTACAATTGACAGATCCACAAGTATGTGACCCTGCGCCAGCGGAATTAAACAACTTGAGTCAATTTGCTGATAATTACAGTTGGAGTTATGGCGATGGTACTTTCTCGGCTAACGATGAGTTGGTGCATACACATACTTATCCAACACCGTCAGGTACACCAGATGTATATAACATTACTTTGACAGCTTCTACCATCTTTGGTTGTAGTGATCAAGTGACATCGGTATTCACGGTATATCCAGGTGTTACAGCCAATTTTGCAACGGATACAATGGGTTGTTCGCCTTTCAATAATGCCTTTATGAACCAGAGTGTTGGAGCTACATCATTCGAATGGTCATTCGGTGATGGTGCTTTGTCTTCAGAGACCAGTCCATCACACCAGTATTTAACGAACAACACGGACGATGTAACTTTCGAAGTACAGTTGATAGCCTCTAACATTTATGGCTGTACCGATTCCATTTCACGCACCATCTATGTGAATCATACACCATTGGCAGTAGCTCAGATCGATACCACTGCAGGGTGTTATCCATTGGATGTTACCTTCTTCAATGGTTCGATAGGCGCGGATAACTATGTGTGGAATTATGGCAATGGCCAAACAAGTAATACAGCCGAGGCATACCATAACTACATCTATTACAATGCAGCACCTATTGGTGTAACTTATGACATCACCTTGACTGCTATCGCCAATAACGGCTGCATGGGAGTGGATGATTTGGATATCTTAGTTTCACCAGACATTACGGCTGATTTCGATGTAGATGCCGAAGGATGTTCTCCGCTACCTGTTTATTTCGATAACCAAAGTGATGGAGGTTCCAACTACTTCTGGACCTTTGGAGATGGTGATGTTTCGAACGAGCAAGAGCCAGCTCATACCTTCTTTAACAATACCAATGCGCCTATTGCTTATGAGGTAATGTTGGTGATCCAAAATCAATATGGATGTACCGACACAACCACTCGTTTGGTAACAGTGCATCCTGCGATTAACGCCTCATTTGATGCGACCCCAATTGAGCAAGTATGGCCAAATGCTACTGTAACATTAGATAATACAAGTACTGGTGGTGCCCCTGCCTATGCCTGGAGATTTGACGATGAAACAACTTCCAATCTGGCAGAACCTGGTACACACACGTATGCTACATGGGGTGAATACACCATAGAGCTAGTGGCTGGCAACAATGCATGTAGCGATACCGCATACCGAACCATTACCATCTTACCTCCACCTCCTGTAGGAGCATTTACTGGTCCTGCAGAGGGCTGTGCACCATTGACTGTTCAGTTTACCAATGAATCGCAATACGCAGCTCAAAGCAACTGGCAGTTTGGCGACGGAGGTGTGGCCAATGCAACATCGCCCGTGTACACGTATTGGAATCCTGGTACCTATACCGTAACGCTTACCGTTACTGGATTTGATGGCAGCAGCGATGTAGTGACTCAAGAACAGATTATCCATGTATATCCTCGAGCTCAAGCGGCATTTACTATTGCGCCGAATGAAGTGAATATACCATCTGAGCCGATATTCTGTGTGAATCTTTCTCAAAACGCCACTACTTATGAATGGTTGTTTGGTGATGGCAACAGCAGTAACGCTCAAAGTCCTTCTTACTACTACCAAGAAGCGGGACTGTATGATGTTACCTTGATTGTGAATAACCAATACAACTGTCCAGACACGATGCATGTGCCTGCGGCTGTTCAAGCTAAGTTGGGCGGATTGATCGACTTCCCCAATGCGTTTACTCCCGATCCGAATGACGCCAATGGCGGTTATTATGACCCACTCGGATACAATAACAATGTTTTCTTCCCCATGCATGCGGGAGTTACGGAGTATAACTTGCAGATTTTCAATAAGTGGGGCGAGTTATTGTTTGAAAGTACCGATGTAAATCGTGGTTGGGACGGTTATTACCGTAACCAAATGTGCAAACAAGATGTATACGTATGGAAAGTAAGGGCTCGCTTCGTTGACGGTCAACGATACGAACGCGCTGGTGACGTTACACTCCTTATTCGATAATTTGTGATCTAACCTAATTCTTATCAGGATGAGAAAAATTTACTTGTGCATCATTGCACTCCTGATTGCACCCGGAATGAAGGCGCAAGATCAGCAGTTCACCCAGTTTTATGCCGTTCCCACCCAATTGAATCCCGCCTTTGCAGGAGCCTCAGTTCAAAGTAGGTTGAGTATGCAGTACCGCAATCAATGGTCTGCTATTCCAGGTGCGTTTAATGCAGGTAACGTTGCTTTTGATCAATACCTTCCCATTATTAAAAGTGGTGTGGGCTTCCTTTTTAGCCATGATAGAGCCGGTAGCGGTGCTTTGCGCACTACTTCCATGAATTTCCAATATGCTTATGAAGCGAAGATTAAGCGCAATCTTTTCTTTCGTCCTTCTTTGCAGTTTGGTTATGTTACCAAAGCGATTGATTTTAACAAGCTTACTTTTTACGATCAAATGATCCGTGATAATGCGAGCACATCACTCGAACAAACTACCTACGAGCCGATTGGATACTTCGATGTGGCGTCAGGACTGTTATTGTACGGACCAAAATTTTGGGTGGGTGTTTCTGCTTTTCACATCAATCGACCTAACGAGTCGGTATATGGAAATAATCCAGCTTTATTGGATCGTCGCTTTACCGCCCATGGTGGGGTACGTATTCGCTTGAAAGGAAACTCACTCACTAAGCTTGATCATCACTTAGTATTGGCGGCAAACTATATGGCTCAAGGAGATTTTGATCAACTTGATCTGGGATGTTATTATGAATTCAGTCCGATTATTCTTGGTTTTTGGTACCGTGGATTAGCGGCCAAGTCCAATCATTATGGCTACGTAAATCATGACATGTTTGCCCTTTTATTAGGTATTCAGGCCAGTAAATACAAAATAGGTTATTCCTATGATATTACCGTTTCTCAATTGGGAATCGGAAGCAGCGCAGGTTCGCATGAATTGACCCTCTCTTATTTGTGGTCAAATAAAAAGAATGCGAAAGCCCAAAAGAAAAGGATTATGCCTTGCGCTAAGTTCTAAGCAAACTTTAATAAATATTCACTTCACGTTCGAGCGTTATGCCGAATGTGGAGTGAATGTCATCAATGATAGCGGTAGATAGATCATAGATCTGTTGGCCCGTACTTCCGCCATAATTCACCAATACAAGGGCTTGTTTTTCATGTACGCCATGATTCTCTATTCGTTTGCCTTTCCAACCCAAGGTTTCTATTAGCCAGCCTGCCGGCACTTTTACCTGGTGCTCATCTATGGGGTAACAAGGAGCGTTGGGGTATTTTTCTTTGATGGCTTGGTATACAGTTAAATCCACCACTGGGTTTTTGAAAAAACTTCCCGCATTGCCCAACTTCTTGGGGTCAGGTAATTTGGATTGACGAATGTTGATTACCGCCTGACTTACGGCTTTGATGTTCATCTTATCGAGCGTCATTTTGTCGAGCTCTTCTTGGATGGCGCCATAAGTAGTATGAAACTCCGGACGCTTTTTTAATCGGAAAGTCACAGAGGTGATTACCCAATTGTCTTTTTCTTTTCGTTTGAAAATGCTTTCACGGTAACCGAATGAACATTCGGTAGCGTTGAAAAAACGTTTGGCTTTTTCCTTTACATGAATGGCTTCCAACCCATGGAACACATCTTTTATTTCAACGCCATAAGCTCCTATATTTTGCATAGGACTGGCACCCACGCTGCCAGGTATAAGAGATAAGTTTTCAATACCAGCCATATCGTGCTGTATGCAGTACATCACAAATTGATGCCACACTTCGCCGGCCATGGCTTTTACGTAGTAATAGGTATCGTCTTCTTTAATGAGTTCAATTCCCTTCATGCGGTTGATCATCACCACACCATTGAAATCTTGGGTAAAAAGGACATTACTACCTCCACCGAGAAATAAACGTTGTTCAGTCTGAACGGTTTTTTCGGATAAAAGCGCCATGAGCTCATCTTCATTGGCAAAGGAGGAAAACAATTTGGCATTTACGTCAATGCCAAAGGTGTTATAGGGGCGAAGGGAAATATTTTCCTGAAACAGCTGCATGGTTCAAAATTGGATCAAAAAGCCTCCGGGTAGAAGAGAAAAAAACAGCGGTCACCAACACTGCACTGTTCACATGGGTTGGTAGTAACGATCACGACGACATTCGTCTAAAAATTCAAGGAATTGAGCTTCCGTAATTTCTTCCCAACGCTTGTCGTGAAGGTTGAGTACATCTTCAATTAGCACGCGCTCCGGAAGGATATTGGCGGTTAGTTCATAGCGAATCCAAAACTTGCCCATGATCTGGATTTCCTCCATGTGAGTTTTGTCGAGTACTTTGTAATAACTGCGACCGTTGACTAATCTTCGGTATTGTGGAAAAGAAAAGGAGGTTGACATGCCTGCAAAGATGGGGAATTAACCACATTTGTAGTGTATTCATTTATGGAAGCTTTTTTAAAAATCATAGCCCGCGAAATTGTTGCCCATCACGCCCATGAAATGGAAAAGGTGGTAGTGGTATTACCTGGCAATAGGGCCGGCGTTTATCTGCGGAAGTTTTTATCAGAAGAAATGGGACGCCCATTTATGGCGCCTCGATTCTTTATTTTCCCCAGTTTTATTCAATGGTATTCTGGAAAAAGAACGGTTTCTAATACGGAACTGGTCTATATGCTCTATGAAGCCTATTGCAGTGCCTGTGGAAGTGAAGCGGAGCCTTTTCTTTCTTTCGTGAAATGGGCAGATACGGCGCTTAAAGACTTCAACGATGCGGATCAGTACCTCGTAAAGGGCAATCAGTTATTCCGCGATCTCCGCGATTACAAAGAGATAGACAACTGGAGTTTTACGATGGATCCACTGACGGCTCCGCAAGAACATTACCTTCAATTTTGGAATAGACTCGTTACCATATTCGAAGCTTTTCACCGGCGTATGCATGAAACAGAAAAGTATAGCTACGCCTATCTCACGCGCTTGTGTTCTGAAGGAACAATGAATCTTTCGGCTCGTGAAGAGCAATCAAAGTTTTGGTTTGTGGGCTTGTCTTCTCTTTCGCCGGCAGAAGATACAGTGGTGCAAATGCTGGTCAATACGCATCAAGCACAAGTGCGCATGGATGCCGATCGTTTTTACATTGAGCAGCCCTACCACGAAGCAGGTATGTATTTGAGAGCTTATCGAAATAAACATAAGCTTGAGATGACCGATCTTTTGCGCACTACGGAAAAAGAAATGGTTACACACGAATGCACCACTTCCTATGGAGAGGCTCTTGCTTTGTGCGAATATTTGATGACACTCCAGGAAGATGAGCTTCGGCGAACGGCCATTATTCTCTCTGATGAAAAATTACTGCACGTTTTTTTACACCGATTGCCGCCTCTTCCGGTGCCAGTGAATATTGCACTGGGAACACGTTTAGATAAAATGGCGGTAACGCAATTAATGGCCGCAGCACTTCAGCTTCACAGGAAGCGAAACACAAAGGGTTATTTTCATTTTTCGGATGTTTGGTTTTTTATTCGCCAGCCAGCCTTGTTGCCCATCCTGCAGTCAGATGTAGCCAGTATCGGAGCCTACATGAGAAAAAAAGTGTGGCGTAGAATTGGGCAGCCGCAGTGGGATGAGTTATGCCAGCAATTTCCTGATTTGAAAAAATTGGAAGCGGTATTTAACCGAGAAATAGTTTCTGTTCATGAAGCCATAGCTTTGCTGCAGTCTTTATTGACCATTCTAGATGAAATAGATTCTGATGATCGCACTTGGCAAGCGGGCATTAAGAGCATTGGCTCTTTGCTAGGCGACTGGAAAGTGCTCATACAGCGCTTTAGTTTCATCGAAGATTTAGCCGCTTTTGAAACGGTTTTTAAATTATTTACTTCTCGCGAAACAGTTACTTTTCAAGGTGATCCGCTGAACGGCTTACAGGTGCTGAATATGGTGGAGTCTCGAGCGGTTGATTTTGATATCCTCTGCATCGTAGGCGCCAATGATGATATTTTACCAGGTTCATCCAATGAACAATCGCTGATCCCATATGATCTCCGGGTGATTCATAAGATGCCCACCTATGCGGAGCGCGAAGCTACTTACTCGTACACCTTGTATCGTCTTCTACACCGCGCGAAGCACATACATTTTTTCTACAGCACCATTAGTGATGAATTTAACGGAACGGAGCGCAGTCGTTACATCACCCAATTGATGGAAGAATTGCCAAGCGCCAATCCCCAGTTTAAAATTCGCGAAGAATTTTTTAGCCTGAAAGCAGACGAGTCCAACGCAAAAGCGGATGAAGTAGAAAACGAGGAGCACGCTCAAAAAAGAATGAGAGCATGGCTAGCCTCGGGTATTTCGCCTACGGCATTAAACAAACTGAATGCTTGCCCACTTGATTTTTATTACCGATATATTGTTTCACTGGGTGAAGAAGAAGAGATGGAAGAAACCATTTCTTCACGAACATTAGGAATAGTAGTGCATGAGGTGCTCGAACATTTTTATCAGCCGCGTTTGCAACGAGTGATCGCTGATGAAGAATTCAACGATTTTTTTCCAAGCATCGAACAGCGGGTAAAAGAAAGTATTGAGCGCAACTATGCGCAAGTAGGTGAAGAAATGGTAGGTTACAACCGATTGGTTCAAGAGGTGGCGGTGCATATGGTGAAGAGTACGCTAGAGGCCGATCAGCGAACGATGCGGGAAAATAATGCCAATGGAAAGCCACACCTCGTAATGGCAGTAGAATTGGAGTTAAAAGCAGAAGTACCAGTTGAGAAATGGGGCTTCGATTCGCCGATTCATCTAAGGGGAAAAATAGATCGAATGGACACCATCGGGAATGAATGGGTGGTGATCGATTATAAAACGGGCAGTGTGGACGAAAGAGAAATCAAACTCAAATCGGACAACATCATCGTAAGAGGAGGCGACAAAGGAAAAGGACTACAGTTGTTTACCTACCTGTATTTGATGCATCATGCAGGAAAAGATTTATCGGTAACACAGGCTTGCATTTTTGCGCTAGCCAACCGGGATAAAGATTACTATTTTTCGTGTGATAGTGCCTTGAGTATTTCGACCGATCAAATAGATCTCTTTGAACAAGAGTTGGTGCAGTTGGTGCAAGAAACCCTCTTCGGTGCTAAGTTTGCGCACAACCCGGAAAGTAAGTATTGCGAATATTGCCGGACGAACTCATGAAAAAGGTATTGATCATTACGTATTACTGGCCCCCAGCGGGTGGAGGAGGAGTTCAGCGGTGGCTGAAGTTTGCAAAGTACTTGCCTGAGTTCGGGTGGCAGCCCGTAATCTACACCCCTGAAAATCCAGACTATCCGATTTACGACGAAACGTTGTTGCAGGAAGTGAGTGCAAGTGTAGAAGTAGTGAAGTGTCCGATTTGGGAGCCTTACCGTGCTTTACGAAAAATTTCGAAAACAGATAATACCATTTCTGCGGGGTTCATTCGCACGGAGAAAAAAGTGAAATTTTCAACTCGAGTGATCAGCTGGATTCGTGGTAACCTAATCATACCCGATGCACGCCGGTTTTGGATTTCCCCATCGACAACGTTTTTAGTCAACTACTTAAAAGACCATCCAGTTGATGCCATCATATCAACAGGGCCGCCGCACAGTATGCATTTGATTGCAAAAAAAGTAGCGAAAAAAACGGGTATTCCGTGGCTGGCAGATTTCCGAGATCCATGGGTGAATATGGATAACGCGGATAAATTTCAAATGTCGTCTTTTACCCGAAACATACACGCTCGTTTAGAAAGGAGCGTGGTGAAATCGGCTGCTCAGGTTGTAACGGTTGGTTGGCATTGGTCAGAAAACTACGCAAAAATTCGGGGCAAAAAAGTTCCTGTTATCACCAATGGATTTGATCATACGGATTTTGAAAATTTAAACTATCCGAAAGAGTCGCGCTTCATCTTGGGGCATTATGGCACCTTTGGCGATGATCGAAATCCACAAGCGCTTTGGGATGCGATAGAAGAATTAAGAAAGGAAGATCCTGCTTTTGCGCGCGACTTTTATCTCGAACTCGTAGGCCCTACAGATGTGGAAGTACTGGATTCTGTGAAGCGCATGCCTTTTGCGGATCGATTGCTTTATGAAGCTTACGTTAAGCACGATGAGGCCATCAAGCGGATGAAACAGGCCGCTGTTTTATTGGTGATCATCAATCAGAATAGCAATCAAGAAGGCCGCATAACGGGAAAGATCTTTGAATACCTAGCCTGCGACAATCCTATACTTGGTGTAGGTTCGCCCACGAGCGATTGTGCTCGCGTCATTCATGAAGCGCAAGCAGGCGAGATGATTTCTTTTGATGATAAAAAGGGCTTGAAAGCTTTTTTACAAAAAGCATTCGAAGAGCGAAATGCGTCGAATAAAAGAAATTCGGATGTGATGATCTACTCTCGCAAACATCTGAGTAGGCTCATGGCAGCGGAGCTCGACGCTATTACTTCACTCTAACCCACGTTTGCGTGCGGAAGAAGAATCCCCAATAACCGCGCACCTGTAGTTTGTTGCTATCTGATTCATCAACCCAAAGTGTACAGTCGTATATACTGCCTTTTTTCGGGTCTAGAATGGTGCCATCAGTCCATTCGTTGTCATCTTGTTTCATTCCACGGATGATTTCCATACCCACTACGCGTTTGTCTTTTCTATCATCCGGACAAAGTTTGCAATAGGGATCTTGTTCTTCATTCGGTTCACGGAAGAGCTGGACAATTTTGCCAGTAAGCACGCCATTTTTCACAGAAATTTCTACGATCGAACGAGCTTTACCGGTTTCATCGTCAATGGTTTTCCAGCGGCCTACTACGCTTTGGGCCGTAAGCGATTGTGCAAATGCGACAAGGCTAAGAAGAAGGATTTGAATTTTCATGCTTAAACGTGTTGCGGGCCACTACTACGGGAGGTGGCGTTGGTTTTTCTTTTGGTAAATTTTTGTGGGCGTGTCGAATGCTCACATTAAGTTCAAAGCCTATTAACAACAAAGTGCAGTTAAAGTTTAACCAAATGAGCAATACCATTAAGGTTCCGAGTGAGCCGTATAGCTTGTTGAAATTAGCGAAGTTGTTGATGAAGTAGGCAAAGCCAATAGAGGCTATTACAAAAGCCAGTGTGGCGAGTGTTGCTCCTGCATTAAAAAACCGCCAGCGTCTTCTGCGGCGAGCCCCCATGCCTACATTGTATAAAATAGTGATGATGGAATAAATTAAGAATAGAGTAATAATGTACTTGACTACATCGAGTATGGGAATATATCCGCGATCACCGATTACCCCTATTTTATGCAGATAGTCGAAAGCCACTCCGCTGAATACGTTCATCATAATGGCCAATATCATGATGATCCCTAAAACGAAGATCAAGACGATACTTGCCACACGAATGAGAATGGGATTGTCTTTATCATCGCGCAAATGGCTAGCGTTGAACCCAAGTAATATGGCGTTAATGCTATTGGAAGCGTAGTAGATCACTAAGATAAAACCGATAGAAAGAAGCGTATTGTGTTTCTTTTTAATCAAGTCATCTAACGTGGATTCAAAAAGAGAAAAGGTATCGCCCGGGAAGAACTCCGCAATGCCATCGAAGAGTTGATCTTGAAAGTTGGGTACAGGGATATACGGAATAAGAGAAAGCAGCATAATGATTCCTGGAAAAAAAGCCAGGAATAGTCGGAAGGAGATAGCAGCTGCTCGGGTAGGTATCGAACCTTTATTGATAGCGACCCACATAAAAGTAGAAACATACCACAGTGAGAGCCCTTGAAATCCGGGGGGCTTCACTGTTTTCAAAAAAGCGATGAGTTTGTTAACCCACCCAATTTTTAAGATTATACGTTTCCATTTAGGCGCCATAGATGCACTACTTCCTTATTTCATTGCCTTTAAACTAAGGTCAAGGCTTTCTATTTGATGCGTGAGTGCTCCCATAGAAATATAATCCACTCCTGCGAGAGCGTAATCGCGAACTGTTTTTTCGTCGATTCCTCCGGACGCTTCAGTTTCTACTCGACCGTTGATGAAGACGACAGCTTCACGAATTTGATCGGGGGTAAAATTATCTAACAAAATACGGAAGGCAATATTTTGCTCTAGAATCAATTTTACCTCATCGATATTGCGAGCTTCCACTTCTACTTTGAGGTTTTTTCCTTGATCAGCGAGGTAACTTTTTATTTGTTGCAAGGCCTGAGGAATTCCTCCTGCATAGTCGATGTGATTATCTTTTACCAATATCATATCGTACAATCCGAATCGATGATTTTCGCCTCCGCCAATTTTTACAGCCAACTTTTCGAAGTAGCGAAAACCAGGAGTGGTTTTACGGGTATCGAGAAGTTTGCAGTGGGTGCCGGCCATTAAGGATTGAATGAAGTGAGTTTTAGTGGCAATACCACTCATTCGCTGCATAATATTGAGGGCAAGTCGTTCGCCGATGGTAATGCTGCGCGAAGAACCTTCAATATAGAAAGCGATATCGCCAGGGTTGATGGGAGTTCCATCACTGAGCACGGGTGTAAAGCTCAAGGAGTCATCTACCAGTTCAAACACGCGTCGAGCGATGTCTGCGCCGGCAAGAATACCCTTTTCTTTTACCAAAAGGCGGGCTTTGCCTCGGGCGGAGGCGGGAATGGTGCTTAATGTGGTGTGATCGCCATCGCCGATATCTTCGGCTAAAGCACGTTGAATAAAATCGTCTAAGTCAAAGTTCATGAGCTACGAATATGGATCGCAAATCCGATAAAAAAGCCCAACTCAAGGTGAGGTGGGCTAAGCTTGCGGTTGCAAATGTAGGATTATTCAATTTTGATTTGTTTAATCTGCATTGAGCTACCTGATTTTTTCATAAAAAAGGTAACTCGGAATACTCCTTTGGCGGTATTTAAGTCACCAATTCGGTATTGGTCGTCGAGTTTGGAAGTGCCTTGGTGTTTTACCGTAAACGCCTGCGGGGTGTTTTGGCTAAAAAAGGCGGCTAATATTTTTTGAGCTTCAGCGGCCGAATAGCTCCCGTCCTCACCATTGAGGGTGAGATCGATCTGTGGCATAAAGAAAGAGGCCAATGAAGCGGCGTCGCCACGTTTTAGGGCGTCGCTTACTTTCGGGGTTATATCTCCCTGAGCTACAGCGGTTGAACTGAAGACGAGGAGGGTTATAATGCTGAAAAACCAGTGTTTCATTTGAGTTAATCGCTTTTGATTAGATGTGCGGTCTATACAATCATCAAGCCAACTACAAGTATAATGGAAAACGCACAAGAATAGGCTTTTGATCGTTGAAATAAGAAAAAATGCTACTTTTGAACAAAGGTGTGCTTGTTAATAACGAAAGTCTCCCTATCTTTGCCGTCCCAAAAAAATCAAGTGTGAAGAAGTTGAAGGAATATAACCTTCCCTTTTTGGGATTGAAGGTAGGAAAACATCTCTACGATTTCACACTGGGGAAAGCGTTCTTTGAAGCATTTCCACACTCTGAAATAGAAGAGTGCAATATCCAGGTCAAGCTTGAGCTGGAGAAGCAGGCTTCTATGATGATACTCGACTTTCATTTAGAAGGTACGGTATCTGCCGACTGTGACTCGTGCGGTGAACCCATCGACCAGGCACTAACAGGTACTTACCGACTAATAGTGAAATTTGGATTAGAAACGGGCAGCACGGACGAAGAGGTTCTTATCCTCGGTCCTGCGGAGCACGAGATTGACATCAGTCAGTATCTTTATGAGTATTGCCATTTGAGCATGCCCGCCCGCAGGGCACATGCTAATCCGGCAGACTGTAATCAAGAGGTGTTGAAAGAGTTAGAAAAATACCGCGTAAGCGAGAATTCTGATTCGAACTGGATTGCTTTGAAGAACATGACGATTGAAGAAAACGAACCGTCGGAAGACGATTTTTACGAAGAAGAAGAATAACAACGCTATAAACCTACAACGATGGCACATCCTAAACACCGAATTTCGCAAACCCGCCAAGCGAAGCGTAGGACTCACTACAAAATTGAGGCTCCAAACGTGTCTACTTGCCCTACTACAGGTCAACCACACATGTTTCACCGCGCTCACTGGCATGAAGGAAAACTTTACTATAAAGGTAAAGTGGTAATGGAGAAAGAAGGAGCTGAAGCTTAAGTTTCTACTTCTTTCCTAGCTTCTAGAAAAATATACAGAGCTCCGTCAATCAATTTGACGGGGCTTTTCTGCTTATGGGTGTGAGTAAAGAATAGTGTGTATTTTCTACACATTCTTGATGTTAGAAGGTGGTTTTTTGATCTACGCCCGAATGTTTCACCTTACATTAGCGCCCGCGTTACATTAAAAGTATAATTGATGAGCCAAATCAGAGCTGCAATCACCGCTGTTCACGGCTACGTGCCCGAAGATCTTCTGACTAATCAGGATCTCGAAAAGATGGTAGATACCACCGATGAGTGGATTCGTACCCGAACAGGAATAGAAACCCGTCACATTTTGAAAGGAGAAGGCAAAGGTACCAGCGACATGGGTGCTGAAGCCGTAAAGGGATTGCTTGCCAAGCGAGGATTGGAGCCAAACGACATTGATTTGTTGATTTGTGCAACAGTTACCGCTGACCATCAGTTTCCAGCTACTGCTAATATTATTTGTGATAAGATCGGCGCAAAGAATGCGTGGGGATTTGACATCAACGCGGCTTGTTCTGGTTTCCTATTTGCCCTAGCTACCGCTAGCCAATTTATTCAATCAGGCAAGCACAAGCGTGTGGTGGTAGTAGGCGCGGACAAGATGTCGTCTATTGTTGATTATACGGACCGCAGTACCTGTGTTATTTTCGGTGATGGAGCAGGAGCAGTAATGCTTGAGCCAACCACAGAAGAGATGGGTATTATGGATAGCATTCTTCGATCAGATGGCCATGGCCGCATTTATTTGCATCAAAAGGCCGGTGGATCAGTGAAGCCAGCTTCAGCTGAAACTGTGGCTGCACGCGAGCACTATGTATTCCAAGATGGTCAGCCTGTATTTAAAGCTGCCGTGGTGGGAATGGCTGATGTATCAGCAGAAATCATGGAAAAAAATAACCTTACCGCCGATGATGTGGCGTGGTTGGTGCCTCACCAGGCCAATTTGCGCATTATCGATGCTACTGCTCGCCGCATGGGAGTGGGCAATGATAAGGTAATGATCAATATTCAGCGTTATGGCAACACCACAGCCGCAACTATTCCGTTGTGTTTGCATGATTGGGAGAGCCAATTGAAGAAAGGCGATAATATCATATTATCTGCTTTCGGAGGGGGATTCACTTGGGGGGCTGTTTACGTAAAGTGGGCTTACGATGGTAAATAACCAGAAGTGAGCAAAACTGTTATATTTGACCAAACCAATTAACCAGAGAAAACAAAATCACCTATGAACATTACACAGATCCAAGATCTCATCAAGTTCGTGGCGAAAAGCGGGGTAAGTGAAGTTGAAATCGAGCAGAAAGAATTCAAAATCACCATCAAAACCCACGAGCCAGAGCGCAAAGGAAGAGCAGGTGAAATGATACAAGTAGCTGCTCCAGCAGTAGCTATGCCAGTGGCGGCACCAGCACCAGTTGCTGCGGCGCCAGCTCCTGCAGCTCCAGCAGCAGCTCCTGCGGCTGAGTCAAAAGGCAACTTGATTGAAATCAAGAGCCCAATGATTGGTACTTTCTATCGCTCTTCATCACCTGATAAGCCAGCATTTATAGAAGTTGGCCAAACCATCAAAACAGGTGACAAAGTTTGTATCATCGAAGCCATGAAGCTTTTCAACGAAATTGAATCAGAGGTATCTGGTACGATCGTGAAAGTTTTGGTAAATGACAGCACTCCTGTT
>Ga0315908_10001479_pt1 | contig 17594 bp, 14 predicted proteins | sample LakEriMetagenome_12_FD_203520 | JGI IMG/M metagenome (GOLD analysis project Ga0315908, IMG submission 203520) | Freshwater fungal communities from buoy surface, Lake Erie, Ohio, United States - Buoy 4 MA124 | ecosystem: Environmental > Aquatic > Freshwater > Lake > Lake biofilm | place: USA... | reverse complement strand
GGATCGTTTCGACTGCTCGGTGTTCTTTCTTCCCGTTTTGTGGTTCTGGAAAGCGCCGACGGGCTGGTGCTGTTCGACCCTCGAGCGGCCCGCGAGCGCATTGTTTACGAACGATTTCTTCAGGGCGAGCAGAAAGGTGTGGAAATGCAGGGCTTGTTGGTGCCGATCCTGATCGAGCTTGGCCCCCGTGAGCACGACCTGGTGATGCGCAATCATGACCGTTTTGCTGCAGCCGGCTTGGAACTCGGCGACTTCGGTGGCGGCACTCTGCAACTCCGCAGTTTCCCTGCTTTCCTACAAGTTGCCGATCCACGGACCTTTGTCAATGAAGTCATCGATGATTGTTCCACGGGAGTAGGCGGGGCCCGGATTGCCTACGACAGCATGGCCCGCGCGCTGGCAAAACGAGCAGGCATCAATGAAGTGGCGCGCGTCGATGGCGCAATGGTTCTGCTGGACGAGTTGTTCCGCTGCGATCTGCCATACTGCGCGGCCGATGGTCGACCCACGCTGACGGAATTTTCCCTTCGCGAACTAGAGCGACGTTTTGGCAATCGATGATGCGGGAGATTTGCTTGCCTTGCCCTGCGACACCGCTAGCCTCCAACCGTGGGTGAAATTTTTGGCAGCAATGATATCTCCATGGTCGGGTATTATAAGTCGATCCTCGATGCAGAGGGTATTCCCTCCTACATTCGCAATGAACACGCCGCTGGGCTTAGTGAATTACAGGGTCCCGCCTTTTACCCTGTGCTTTGTGTCGATAGCGACGGGGACTACGACGCTGCCATGGCATTGTTGGGGCCGATGCACGAGAGCGCTGCCAATAATCCCGAGCAGAAGGACTGGACCTGTTCGAATTGCCACGAAGGCGTGCCTGCGGGTTTTGATGTTTGCTGGAATTGCGAAGCGGCACGGCCTGTTACGTAAAATCCTGTCACCTAATGAAACTTGACAGCCTGCATTTTTCGGGCATTTTAGCCGCTGTAAATCATTGATTATGAAATTCACCATTCTTCCACTCGCCCTGATTGGCATCACTTCATCGGCTATTTTTCCCGCCGCTGGTGAGGAAGTCAAAACTGCTCCTTTTACCATGACCACAGACACACCATCCGATGTTAAAGCCGCTCCGGAAGATTCCGCCAAAACAAGCTCCGGCCTGGCTTCAAAAGTATTGAAAAAAGGAACGGGCACCACCAAGCCAGACGCTGCGGACACCGTGACCGTGCACTATTCCGGTTGGACCACCGATGGCAAGCTGTTCGATAGTTCGGTGAAACGGGGGCAGCCTACCAGCTTTCCACTCGCTAACGTGATCAAAGGCTGGACCGAAGGTTTGCAATTGATGACCGAAGGGGAGATCCGCCGCTTTTGGATTCCTGCAGCACTTGCTTATGGCGAAAACCCCGGTGACGGAAGACCCGGCGGGCTTCTGGTGTTTGATGTTGAACTCATTTCGATCAAAGCTGCTCCCAAGGCTCCGGCCGATGTCAAGGAGGCGCCCGCCGACGCTGAAAAAACAGCTTCTGGCCTCTCCAGCAAGTTGCTCGTAAAAGGCAAGGGCGAAACTCATCCGGCCGCTACGGACAATGTCAGCGTGCACTACTCCGGTTGGACCACCGATGGTAAATTATTCGATAGTTCGGTGAGCAGAGGTCAGCCTGTAACCTTTCCTCTCAATCAGGTGATTCCAGGTTGGACCGAGGGCGTGCAGTTGATGGTGGAAGGCGAGAAACGCCGATTCTGGATTCCTGCAGCCCTTGCTTATGGCGAAAATCCCGGTGGCGGCCGCCCCGGTGGCGTGCTGGTGTTCGATGTCGAACTCTTGAAGATCGTCAAGTAGGCTCACTTGCCATCGATCGACTTCGGACGTTTCTCTTTTAGCGAGATTTCCAGAAATTCGATGATCCGGTCGGCGACGTTTTTGTTAGTTGATTTTTCGATGCCCTCCAACCCCGGAGAGGAGTTGACTTCAATCACCAGAGGACCGCGGTTCGAGCGCAGCAGATCCACGCCGGCGAGGTTCAACCCCATGACCTTGGCGGCTTTGATTGCGGTTTTTCGCTCTTCGGCGGTGATTGAGATTTTTTTCGCCACCCCGCCGCGATGGAGGTTGGAGCGGAACTCGCCATCGATGCCCTGACGCTCCATTGCTGCGACAACTCTTTTGCCTAAAACAATGCAACGGATATCGGCCCCCTTGGATTCTGCGATGTATTCCTGAACCAGAATGTCGGCGCGTACTTCCTTGAAGGCTTCGATCACTGACTCAGCCGCCTTTTTAGTTTCGGCGAGAACCACGCCCATGCCCTGGGTTCCCTGCAGGAGTTTGACGACCAAGGGCGCACCCCCGCACATGCTGATCAGCTCATTGGTGGCATCGATCGAGTGGGCGAATCCTGTCACCGGTAGTCCAATGCCTTTTTTTGCCAGCAGTTGCAGGCTGCGCAGTTTGTCGCGTGATCGGGAAATCGCCACGCTGTCATTGAGGGTGAAGACTCCCATCATTTCAAACTGGCGCACCACCGCATTTCCATAAGCGGTGTGTTGGACGGCGATGCGGGGAATGATCGCATCGGCTTTCAGTTCCTCGCCCTCCAGATAGATGCGCGGCTTGCTGGAAGTAATGTTCATGTAGCAGCGCAGGTAGTCGACAACCCGGACGCTGTGTCCGCGGTTCTGAGCAGCCTGCACCAGAGCTTGGGTGCTATAAAGTTCGGCGTTGCGCGAGAGAATGATCAGGTTCATGAGGGTAAATTTCAGATTGTGGGCGGCATCTCGTTCCAAGCACCGAGTAGAAAGCTGGATTGGGGGTCGATCATGAAGAAGCCGGACAATGCACGGCGACCCAGCAGCGCCGGACAGCGCATTTTCGAGCGGTTGGCTAAGGTAATCTTAATCGGAAGGGTCAGACCTCCGGCGAACTCGGCTATGGTTTGAATGACAATACGTTCACGACTGAAGCCGCCGGAGTTTTTGATTTTTTTACTATAGATGATTTCTGCGCGGCAGGAAATCAGTTGATGATCTCGGGACCGGGTGTCGAAGGTCACTGTGTTGTCGTCGATCTCCACACGGATGTTTTCCGCATGGAGTGAGGAAGTGCGCGCGCCACTGTCTGATTTTGCAATGATCGGCCCCACACCCAGCGATGGAAAGGATATCCACTCATGTCGCCCTAGCAGCAGGCGGGTGGTGCTCCTGCGGTCATGGGAGAGATGCAGATTTTCCGCCGCGGTTTTTGACATGTCGCCTTGAAATGTGCGGGTGGCCAGCCACGTGCCATGCTGTTGCTTCATAGAATGTGTTGCCATCGTTAGCACGAATCCTCCCGCCATGGTATGATTTTTTTTTGACGATTTTGTCAGGCGATGGGCAACTAGGCATTGCCACACAGGGGGAAGATGCGCTACACCTTGCTCGTTGAACGATGGCATGGGACAATGGCGGCGCTGGATCATGGCAGGCTTGATGCTTCTGCTCGGTTTGCTGCTGAGCTATCACTACGTTCCATTGGAACGCTTGAGCGTTGCTGATTACATACGCGGCTTTCCTGATGCTGATACACGAAGTCACGGGTTGCGTCCGCTTGTCCTCGCCGCAATTTTTTTTCTGCCCTTTTTCGGCAGTATTGCCTATTCCTGCTCCGGCGTGTTGGCCCGATGGCTGACGCGGGAATTTCTGCGTTCGTTTCTGATTTGTTACGGCGGAATTCTGCTGGTGTTTATACTGATCGACTTCTCGGGAAATGCATCGCGCTTCAGTGATGGCGAAGGGGTGATGGAAGGTGCTTGGTTTTTTTATTCGCGCATGGCGACGCCGATTCTCTGTGTTTTACTACCTTTGGGCACTATGCTTTCTGCGCTTTTTTGTGTCAGTAGGGTGTCGCGATCGCGCGAAATAATTGCGGCCTTGCAAAGTGGCCGAGGCATGACTCGCTTGATGCTTCCGGTCTATTTCTGTGGGGCGATGCTTACGCTGTTTTACATTGGTTGTAACTTTCACTGGGCTCCCCGAGCTGAGGGTATGCGCTGGGCGAATCTCAATCAAGCCAGCGGCAAGGCCAGTATCCAGGCGACCAATATTGTTTTCTACTATCCGAAAGGACGCCGAATGTGGATGGTGAAGGAGTTCCCTCGCGAGTATGCCAAAGGCGCTCGGCTGCGGGGCGTGGAAGTTACAACACAGCATGCCGATGGTTCCCTAGAGTCGCGGCTTTATGCAAAAGAGGCACAATGGATCGAAAGCAATCGCAGTTGGTCATTCAGCGGCGTCGAGTTGTCGGATCATCACCGGAATCAGGCACCTATATTTGTGAAGCTACCTTCGCCCTATACCATCGATGATTGGGGTGAAACACCTGCGCAGATTATCAAACTGGGAGTGGATGTGAGAAACCTGAGCGTTCCGGACTTAATGGACTTGATTCGATCCGACATGAGTGCGGAGTGGCAAGGGAGGGATCCGGCTCGATACGCGACGCAGTTGCATTACCGCTGGGCTCAGTCGTTGAGTTGTCTTGTTTATGTGATTCTGGCGGTCCCACTATCCTTGTACGTGACGCGTCGTGCCAGTGGCAGTGGTCTGGCGGTGGCCATCGGCCTGGCCATTTTAATGGTTGTGGTGACCACGGTTCTGCTGGCGCTGGGCGAGTCCAACAATATGTCTCCCGTTCTCGCCGTGTGGTCGCCGGTCGCGCTTTTTTCCCTTGTCGGCATTTGCTTGATGAAGCGCCGCATTTCAGGAAGGCCCTTGTGGCCACCGTTCGGCTGAAAGAATATCTTCGTGCGGTCGGCAAATCACGCCTTCACAAACAATGACCTCGCCCTTTCCCGATGAGCTCACAAAAACGGAGCGTGGTTGATAGCGTTGATGAATTTTTTTGCTGACTTTAGCATCAACCTCGCCCTGAAAATCCCATTTGACAATGCCCCGGTGACGGCAATCCCATGCCCCCAGCAAAACGGGCGCGCTGTATGGGTTCAGCATGAGTTGCGTTGAGCCATGACGCAACAATGCTTCGGCTCTTGCTGAAAAATCTTCGTTCGTATTCAGCGTGGAAAGTTTCAATAAGTTCCATGCGGCTATATGGTTGGGCGAGGATTCGGCACCATCATGGTCCTCGCGGATGCTGAGTAGTTCCCTGCCCGCCATCTGTGGACGCATCACGTAGCCTTGTTGCGACTCGCTCCAGAATTGCTGGTCCATTTGCCGCTGAAGTTTCAGCGCAAATTCCATACTGCTGTTGTCGGGGTGCAATCCGTTCAATTCGATCAGTGCGTCGATGAGACACGCGTAATCTGAGGGGCCGGCTGTGCTTCGTGACTTTTTTCCGCGATAGCTGCGGGACAAAGTTGTGCCATCCCAAAGGTGATTTTTGATAAAGGCCATCGCAGCTACAGCTGCCTCTGCGAGTTCCGGACGATCAAGAATTCTAGACCCGCGAACAAGGCTGGAAATGCACAGGCCATTCCACGCCGCAATAATTTTGTCGTCGCGGTGCGGTGCAGGGCGTCGCGACCTTTTTTCTAACAGGATTTTCCGGGCGGCTGTAAGTGTGGTGTGGATTTCGTCGGCACTGGTGTCAAATTTTTCCGCAAGTTCGTGGTTGGAAAAGGCCTGGTAGAGTGTGTTTTGACCTGATAACTCCTGGTGAGGGTCGCTCTCTGGAGCTGCGTTTCCTTCTGCCTCGACGCCGTAGGCCATAGAAAAAATCAGGGCAGATCGAGGATCAAGCAGTGCTGAAATTTCATCCGCAGCCCATGTCCAGAAGGCTCCCTCGCGTTTTGTGACACTTGATTCGTCAGGCAGGCTGTCGGCATCCTCGGCGGCATGGAATGCCCCGCCAGGGTCTTGCATTGTTTCAATTAAATAGCGGAAAACCCCCTCGGCGGCCTCCTTATACAGCGCTTTGCCCGAAATCTGCCAAGCATCGAGACAAACGTCGGCAATCTGCGCTTGGTCATAGAGCATTTTTTCATAGTGCGGAATGTGCCAGCGGCGATCTACCGAATAGCGGTGAAAGCCGCCACCCAGCTGATCGTGGATTCCTCCGCTGATCATTGCAGTGAGCGTGCTTTCGACTATCTTCCACGCCTTGCGACTGTCCTCATGCCCCAGGGCAGGGTGGTCCATGACTTGCATAAGTGCTCGCAACACGCACGGACGTGGGAATTTCGGCGCGTTGCCAAATCCACCAAAGTCGGCATCAAACTGCGATCCACAGATGTGCAGAAAATCCCCAATCACCCGTTCGTCTATCGTCGACAGGCTGTTAGGCTCTGGCGCGGCTTCGGCCTGTAGTTGATGAAGCATGCGTGATGCATTGTCGCACATTTTTCTGGGATCCTCGCGCCAGAGTCGTGCGACCTCGCGGCATATGCGCGGAAATCCTGCGCGTCCGTGGCGATCTTCAGGCGGGAAATAGGTGCCTCCTAGAATTGGCTCCGCAGCTGGTGTGAGCCATAGGCTCATCGGCCAACCGCCATGTCCGGTGCTCGCTTGCACAAAGGTCATGTAGAGGGCGTCGATCGCCGGCATTTCTTCGCGGTCGACCTTGATGTTGATGAAAAATTCATTCATCAGCTCGGCGGTCTGTTTGTTTTCGAACGACTCGTGTTCCATGACGTGGCACCAATGGCAGGTCGAGTAGCCGATGCTGAGGAACACCGGTTTGTTTTCCCGGGCGGCCCTAGCAAACGCGTCGTCGCTCCATGGCAGCCAATCCACGGGATTGTTGGCGTGTTGCAGCAAATATGGGGAGCTTTCGTTAGACAGGGCGTTCGGCATCTCAGGGAAGGAGGGAGAGTTGACGCAGGTAGGCGTGGGAAAAAATTCCAGTGGAGTGTCCGTCAGCCCAGAACAACTGCAGGGCATAGCCGCCTACGGGCTCTATTTGACGCAATTGAACTGAATTTTCCGTTAGATCAATTTGAGGTCGCACGACCCGACCGAGCGCGTCAGGCTCGCCTTGGCATGCCGCACAGGGACAGGCCCGGCGAAGCATGACCAATGGTAGATAGAGCTCCTTGCCATCGGCATAGGTCAGGCAGAGCTGCTCCATGATCACGGCTATATTTTCAAGTTGTAAGGTGCTCATGCGGTAGATTAGGACGATTCCTTCCAAGCGCAAAGGGGAATTTACTCTCACTGACCTATGATCGACCTCGGGCGAAGTGGCTATTCCTCGGGAATCGGCGGCTTTGTTAGCGGCGGTTTAGGAGTCTCCGCGTTAGGGATAGGGATTTCTGGAGGTAACTCGGACCCTTTGATTACAAGTGGTTTGCTGATGCGCGTTGGTGGACTAGTTTCGGTGCTTGGTTTTTCGTATTCCGCATCCAGTTTCTCCAGCACGTTTGGGTTGCGAAGTTCATTTTCCAGTTCGCCATCCCTATTTTCTTTTGGCAGTGGCGGAGAGATCGGATTTGTGACCTGTCTTTTTGTTAGCACGGGCTGAGGTGCGGGATCTGGTTCCTTGAGGGCGCAGGACGAGTAAATCAGCGACAGAACAACAAGAGAACTGAGAAGGTGAGTCACAAGAAGATTTTAAGGGGAGATTTCACCTATGGAAAGAAAGAAATGCGTGTTGCGACTATCAAGAATGGCACCGCTTAGTAGGAGTTATTTGGATTCGTTGTGATATTATACACTCAACAATTCTCGCGTCCACCTCTCCACAACGCCATTGATCAGGTGGAACTCATTTGCAATAACTTGCTGGAGATCACGGTGGATGTCTGTCATCTCTGGTGAGAACTCCATTTGCAGGGTAGATCGACTGCTGCGCCGATGAAGAGTATCTTTTTCTCCTATTATTTCAGTGATTTCAAACTGGACCTGACAGATATTTCAGATGATCGCGGAATTCGCTGAAAAAGGGAGCTAAATGCATGCATCATTTTTCCCGGAGTAACGGGGAAGTGATGGCGACTGTTCATGTGCCGGTTTATTTCGAGAGCGGAGCTGCAACTGATTCACCTTCATTCAAAACGCTGCGAACTGTCGCAAGCAGAGTGAAGTTGTTGTAAGTAGAAATATCCTCCAACCAGCCGCAGAGTGTGGTAGCGATTTTGTCTAATGGGTGATGAAAATGTGTGGGTTTAGGAATAAACCAATCGACCGTGTGATCGTGGCTTTGGCATATGAGCGAAACATCCTGGGGAACCTTCATGCCTTTTTGCTGAAGATAACAAAGCGAGGTGACGTATTCGCGCCAGTCGAGACAAATGATCGCGGTGGGCGTCTTGATGGCAAAGGCCCGATCTAGGCACCTGTGGTATGACTCCACCCCGCTCTCGTCAGAAGTTGGACAATTGAATTCGGCAATGAAGTCAAATCCATCATTGACTAGTTTTCGGCTAAACGTTGATTTCAATCCAGCTGCGAAGCTGGTGGCGCGACCACAGATAGGAAGTATGATGTGGTGGTGACCAAGTCCGATCAATTTGTCCATGGCCTCTTCGAGCATAAGATTGGAGGAAACCCCCACCATAGGCACGCTGAAATCTCCCATCGCGCCACCAGAAAAAAACATCGGAATTTTTGCGTCCCTCGCCCATGCAGCCATTGCAGGGGTGCCAAGGATAGCAACGATAGCTTGTGGTTTTTCCAGTTCTGCCAATTGATCCCACTGCTTTTGTCGGCGCTTGCCGGACGCGTAGTCGTCGATGTGAAAGCGGATATTCCAGCCCAGCGGCGAGAGTAGCTCCCATAGATGAAGCAGCAACTGCGACGTGCCACTTGCTGGTTCGCTGTGCCCTGTTTTCGGAGCCAGAAGCATCAGAGTGCGCAACGAGGCTTCCTTGCCATTTGATTTCATAATCACTTCTCGATGGATGACGAAACGTCGTCTCGCACCCTTGTTGCTGATCCAGCCGTCGTCGCGGACGCGATCCACGGCTTTGACCATCGTGGCCGGGCTGACCCCAAATGAGGTGGCAAGGGTGCGGATGCCCGGAACAAATTCCTTCCAACTTCCCGAGCGCAAATTGCGCCGCAAGGCAAGTTCGGCCTGTAGCACCCGGCTGTCTTTTTCGACAGGACCCGCCAGATGAGCTGACAGATTTTCCATCGGGTTTTTTCTTTTTTTTCTAATAGGTTTATTTTCCACTTAAGGGCTACTTTAACAATTACAGCGGCTTTGGCAATAAAAAAAGTGGTGGAATTGATAGAGTCGTATAATTCTTTTGAAAAGTAAATTTAATAGCATTATTGCTTTTTTCCTTGAATTCTGGGGTTGACGGCAACCGGCGAGGGTGGGATATTTCCGCTACCATGGCAATTGAAGACTTTGCAAACCGTTTTTTGTGTGATTTGGTAGCCTATGAGCCGGGTAAGCCGATTGATGAAACAGCCCGTGAATTGGGTCTGCGGGCGGAGGATATCATCAAACTAGCATCCAACGAAAACCCCTTGGGACCCTCACCTAAAGCCCTCACAGCCATGCGTGATGCGTTGGGTGATGCCCATATTTATCCCGACGGCGGCGGCTTCCGTCTGCGCAGCGCCATCGCCGAAAAATTCCAACTGGGCCGCGAAAACGTAGTTCTGGGCAATGGTTCCAACGAAATCATCGAGCTCCTGTGCCATTCTTTTCTCAATCGCGATGCGGAACTCATCGCCGCGCGACACGCCTTTGTGGTCTACAAATTGATGGCCACTCTCTTCGGTGCCCGCTACGTGGAAGTTGCCGACCCCGGATTCGTGCACGACCTCGATGCGATGGCGGCAGCGGTGGTGCCGGAGACCCGTCTGGTGTTCATCGCCAATCCGAACAATCCCACCGGCACGATGGTCGGGCAGGAGGCGTTGGATCGATTCATGGATCGGCTGCCGGATCATGTGATCGCGGTGTTCGATGAAGCGTATCATGAGTTTTTGGATAACCCGCCGGATACCCTGAAATACATTCGGCAGGGCAGGAATGTCTGCATTTTGCGGACTTTTTCAAAAATTCACGGACTTGCTGCTCTGCGCGTGGGTTATGGACTTGGTCCGAAATCATTGATCGATATCCTGCAGAAAGCTAGGCAGCCATTTAATGTCAATTCGATCGCCCAGGCAGGAGCCCTTGCTGCCATCGGTGATGACGAGCATATGAACATGACTAAGACCGTGAATACGGAGGGACTGGAATATTACCAAAAGGCCTTCCGGGACCGCGGCATGGAATACGTCCCGAGCGTCGCCAATTTCGTCCTAGTCAAGGTTGGCGATGGCGACGGGCTGTTCCGGAAAATGCTCAAACGCGGGATTATCCTTCGCGCTATGAGCAGTTACAAGCTTCCCGAGTGGGTGCGCATTTCCGTCGGAACCATGGCGCAAAACATCCGCTGTATTGCGGTGCTCGATGAAGTCCTGCGGACGGACAGCTGATTTAGTAAAAGTTTTCTCTGCAAATCCCACACTTGCCAAAGGCAAATATTGGTATTACCTTCGTTAAGAAGCAGAAGATGAATACGAGCGTGGCAATTTTATGGCTGGGATTGGTGATCGGCGCATACTCCCAGGATAGCAACCGTCTCAGTATCAACGATAAAAAGGTTCCCGCCGGTTCGGAGGACATGCGCGCCATTGAAGCGGCTTTGAAAAGCACGTTGCCGACAGCGAGGAATGCCACGGTTTGTCTGGAACTGGACCAGGGATCGGGCAGTGGGGTGATTATTTCCGAGGACGGCTTGATTCTTACAGCGGCTCATGTCACCGGTGGAGTAGGTAAGGAAATCACTGCCATCCTTGCTGACGGCAGGAAAATCAAATGCGAGTCGCTGGGGTTGGATTCCGAGACCGATTGCGCGATGGTTCGCCTTTCTGAAAAAGGATCCTATCCATTTGTCGAGGTTGATCGCGCGGATTTGACCAAACTTGGCGACTGGGTTTTTTCTCTCGGACATTCCGGTGGCTATGACAAGGAGCGCGGCGCGGGCGTTCGACTCGGTCGGCTCGTGAAAATCGCCGATTCTACCTGGCAGAGCGATTGCACACTCATCGGCGGTGATTCGGGTGGTCCTTTGTTCGACGTGCGTGGCCGTCTGGTCGGCATTCATTCGAGGGTCGGTGCGAACCTCCAGCAGAACATGCATGTGCCGATGCGCGAATTTCTTCGTCATTGGGATGAAATGCTGACAGGCGAGTTCATTGGTGAGGGCCCCTTCGCAAAAAAAGCCAAAAAAGGTAGTGGATTTCTGGGGGTGGCAACCGAAGACACCGGCGAAGGTAAAGTCCAAGTGACCAAGGTGGGTCGCGAATCGCCCGCTGAGGCGGCAGGCATCAAGGAGGGCGATATCATATTAAAAATCAATGGCAGTGAGATCAGCAGCAAGGAGCTCATGCAGACAATGCTAAAGGAGAAGGCCGCGGATGAAAAACTGGTGATTATCATTCTGCACAACGGTAAGGAGAAAGAAATCAAAGTGCAGCTTGGAGAAAAATAGTGAGCAGGAGGATGTGAAGTTATGAAATGGAAAATTGCTCTCATGATGGTTGTCGCCTGCTCTACTAAAGTACAGGCCTTTGAAACTCTGGAATCTGACTTTCGCACCAATGGTTCGCAAATGCACGCCGTTGTCACCCGGGCTAATCAGTCGCTGCAGGAGTTCAGTGCGGTTGTATACGATGGTAAAAAGGAAATCGGCTACGGTATTTTGATCACCGAGGACGGATATGTTTTAGGTAAATGGAGCGAGCTGAAAAATGCCAGCGCGCTAAGTATTCGGGTGGGGGGAGAGTTGTTCGAGAATGTCGAAATGCCCGCGCAGGATACCCGCTGGGATGTGTGCCTTTTGAAAATCGATGCCAGCGGACTAAAACCTGTGGACTATGCCGGCAGCAGTGACGTCGGCCAAGGCTCTTGGGTGATTGCTAACGGTGCAACCAGTCGCACCGAACGCCGGCCAATGATCGGGGTCGTCAGTGCCAACTCCCGCGAGATTCGTGCGGAGGGCGGGGCTGTTCTTGGCGTGGAAATCAAGGAGGAAAAAAATGGCATCATTGCCGGTAAAGTTCCGGAAATCAGCGGGGCCTACAAGGCGGGTATTCGCAACGGCGACAAGATCATCAGCGTGGGAGATAAGGTGATTCACAAGCGGGAAGACTTGGTCGAGTTGATGAAAGATCGACGCGTTGGCGAAAAAATTGAGGTTGCATATCAGCGCGATGGCGTTGATCAAAACGCTCTAGTGGAACTAATGGGCAGGGCTGATACGTTCGGTGCGGAAGAATCCCGAAATGATGCCATGAGCGGTGATGTTTCCAAACGCCGCAGTGGATTTCCCCGCGTCATTCAACACGACATTGGCGGCACCAGCAAGACCGTGGGAGGACCGCTGCTTGATCTCGACGGCAAATGCATTGGCATGAACATCGCCCGTGCCAACCGCGCTGAAAGCTATGCCATTCCCGTAGAGGAACTCCGCCAGATCAGCCAATCGCTCTTGGATCAGGCGAAGAAGTAACGATATTCTCCGCGTCTCAAGATTTGTGGAATTCGAGCGCGCCATTTGACACGCCGACTTCAATCATATCGCCTTCCCTGTATTTTCCATCCAATACGTCGATGCTGAGGGTGTCCAGCAGGTGATGTTGGATTGCACGTTTTAGGGGGCGGGCGCCGTAGGTGGGATCATAGCCTTGGTTGGCGAGGTATTCCTTGGCCTGCGGCGTGAGTGTTAGTGCAAGTCCTTGTTTCGCGAGACGCTGGCGCAGTCGGGTGAGCTGCAACTCCACAATGCTGCCGATCTCGCTGCGATCAAGTCGGTCAAAGATGATGATTTCATCGATGCGATTGAGAAACTCGGGCCGAAAGTGAGCCCGAAGTGCTTCCATTACTTTTGCTTCGCGTTGCCCGGAATTCTCCTCGTGCAGTATGAACTGCGAGCCGATGTTAGAGGTGAGGATAATCACTGTGTTGCGGAAATCTACTGTCCTGCCCTGACCGTCAGTGATGCGTCCGTCATCAAGGACCTGCAGCAGAACGTTGAACACATCGCTGTGGGCCTTCTCCACCTCGTCAAACAAAATCACGCTGTAAGGTTTGCGGCGCACCCGTTCACTGAGCTGACCGCCTTCTTCATAGCCAACGTATCCCGGCGGTGCCCCGATCAAGCGCGCAACGCTGTGTTTTTCCATATACTCCGACATATCGAGTCGGATCATCGCGTTTTCATCGTCAAACAGAAACTCCGCGAGCGCTTTTGATAGTTCGGTTTTTCCCACACCGGTTGGGCCAAGAAAAAGAAAGGAACCGACGGGGCGATTTTCATCTTGCAGGCCCGAACGCGCCCGCCGGACTGCATTTGACACTGCGGAGATGGCTTTTTTCTGGCCGATCACGCGTTCGCCAAGTCGCGTTTCCATTTGTAGGAGTTTGGCCCGCTCACCCTCCTGCAGGCGGTTGACCGGGATGCCCGTCCATGCAGACACAACGCGGGCGATGTCGTCCTCGGTGACTTCTTCTTTGAGGATGCCGCCGTTTGTTTGATAATCCGCCAGTTTCTGCTTTGCCGCTTCCCATTCTTTTTGTAATCCGGGCAATTCGCCATAGGTGATCTCCGAGGCTCGGGTGAGGTTGCCAATCCGCTGCGCCTGCTCGGCTTGAGTCTTAAGCGTCTCAATTTTTCCCTGAGCGCTGCGAACTTCGTCGATCACGGATTTTTCATTGCGCCATTGCGCAATCAGCGCCGAGCTTTTTTCCTTCAAGTTCGATTGCTCCTCACGAACTTTGCCGAGTCTCGCTGCCGATGCCTTGTCGGTTTCTTTTTCTAGCGCTTTTTTCTCCATCTCCAGTTGCAGGACCTGGCGTTCGATCTGGTCGATCTCTGTGGGCATGGAATCGAGTTCGATTTTCAGGCGCGAAGCGGCCTCATCGATGAGGTCCACGGCTTTGTCAGGAAGAAATCGATCGGAAATGTAGCGGTCGGAAAGCATGGCGGCAGCCACCAGCGCACCGTCCTGGATGCGCACGCCATGGTGCACTTCGTAGCGTTCTTTCAGCCCGCGAAGGATCGCAATGGTGTCCTCCGCTGAAGGTTCTCCAACTAATACCGGCTGGAACCTTCGTTCGAGCGCGGCATCTTTCTCAATGTGCTTGCGGTATTCATCCAAAGTCGTCGCGCCGATGGTGGACAGCTCGCCGCGGGCAAGTTGGGGTTTGAGCAAATTCGATGCATCGACAGCGCCCTCGCTGGCTCCCGCACCGACGATGGTGTGCAGTTCATCGATGAAAAGTATAATCTGTCCGGCGGATTCGGTCACCTCCTTGAGGAATGCTTTCAGTCGGTCCTCGAATTCGCCGCGATACTTGGCTCCGGCCAACATGCCGCCCAGGTCGAGGGTAATAATGCGTTTGTTTTTCATCGAATCCGGCACATCACCTGACACGATGCGCCTCGCCAGACCTTCCACGATTGCAGTTTTTCCGACACCTGGTTCGCCGATGAGCACGGGGTTGTTTTTTGTGCGACGCGACAGTACCTGCATCACCCGTCGGATTTCATTGTCGCGACCGATGACCGGGTCGATCTTGCCCTCGCGGGCTCGTGCCGTTAGGTCTGTGCCGTACTTTTCCAGGGTTTGGTATTTCCCCTCGGGGTTTTCATCGGTGACTTTCTGATTACCGCGTACGGACTTAATCGCCTCGCGGGCTTTGGGTTCGGTAATGCCGACTTCCTTGAGTAGCTTGCCAGCAGGGGAGTCGGACTTTAGCGCGCCGAGGAGAAAATGCTCGACGCTGAGAAAGTCATCGCCAAGGGATTCGCGGGCATCATCCGCAGCATCCAGAGTAGCTCGCAGGCCGTAACTGAGCTGGGGTTGCGAGGTCGAACCCTGAACGCGCGGTTCGGCCGCGAGGTTGTCTGCTACAGAATTCTTCAGTCGTAATATGTCGGTTCCGGCTTTTTGCAAAATAGGCATCAGGATTCCTCCCTCCTGTTCGAGCAGAGTCTGCAATACGTGCGCGCTTTTAAGCTCCGCATGGCTGGACTTGGATGCCAGTCGCTGTGCCTGTTGCAATGCTTCCTGCAGTTTTTGCGTCATTTTATCGAGTCCCATATTTTTTATTTTTTGTTTGTAATGATTACTCTAGCTGAAAAAAATCCGCAACGCTAGGCGCGAATTGCTCCTTATCGCGCATATTTTTTGATTTTTTCGTGGCAAGGGAACGGCGAGCGTCATGCCGATCAATCTAGGAAACGTATTGACAGGAAATGTCGCATTCAAAAGGCGGGGAACGATCTCCGAGCGTTCCGGTGGGGGATGGTAGCATATCATTCTGGAGGGAACACCTTCACTTCGCGGGCTCGTTTGCAAAAATCGTTTTTGAGTGATGTAGAATGATTAATCTATCAACAATCCTGCCCCCGCCGGATCGCCAAGGACAGCGATCCCTTCCTGCGCGAGCCTCCTTGCTTGATCGTCATGCGGCTTACATCACGGCATTGGCTCTTGCCTCCAAGCGGTTCTTTGATAATTTTGTCCATGCGCGCATTGGTCATTGTCCTGGATTCGGTGGGCTGCGGGGGAGCTGCGGATGCCGCGTTGTATGGAGATTATGGTGCCAATACCCTCGGGCATTTGTTCGAGCGCGAACAATTGGAATTACCCCACCTAGCCAGCCTCGGTTTATACGATTTACTGCGCGCGAGGGGAGTCAATGCACCGTTAACGCCGATGATGCGCAGCGGCGCGGCGGCGAACTACATGGCGGAAAAATCGGTCGGTAAGGATACCACGACCGGCCACTGGGAAATGAGCGGGATCATTTTAGATCGACCGTTTGAAACGTTCGATGCGTTTTCTCAATCGTTGGTTGGTGAAATTGAATCGAGGTCAAACGTTTCATTCATCGGCAACCTGGCTGCATCGGGCACGGAAATCCTTGCCCGTTTGGGTGTTCAGCATGTTGCATCAGGACGGCCGATTCTCTACACCAGCGCAGACAGCGTGCTGCAAATCGCCGCCCACGAAGATCCAACGATCTTTGGTTTGCAACGATTGCTTGAACTCTGCCAGATCGCCCGGCAGGTGTTGGATGAGCAAAAGATTCTTGTGGGACGTGTCATCGCCCGGCCTTTTGTCGGTGACAATCCAGATAATTTTCAGCGTACAGGGAACCGGCGGGATTTTTCCCTGACGCCTCCCGACAACGTTCTGGTCGAAATGCAGCGCAGCGGAATCAACGTTATCGGGGTGGGCAAAATATCCGACATCTTCGCGGGCAAGGGCCTAACGGAAAGTCATTCCACCAAGTCCAATGCGGAGGGGATGACAAAAATCGCCGCACTGTGGAACCGGAGTGATCCCGGGGCGCAGTTTATTTTTGCCAACCTTGTCGACTTCGACTCTTTGTATGGTCATCGGCGCAATCCACGAGGATATGCCCAGGCCTTGCGGGAGTTCGACGATTGGTTGGGTCGCTTTCTCCCTCTGGTGGAGCCCGGAGATTTTCTTTGCATTACAGCGGACCATGGAAACGACCCCTATCATCGGGGCACGGACCACACGCGCGAGCAGGTTCCCTTGCTGACGTTGAATAGCCCCGTTCCACCGTGGTCGGGAGACGACTTCACCGAGGTCGCGCAATTGCTGCGTCACTATTTTTCCTCCTGGACCAGATCGGGGCGTGGACTGCCTGACCACGTGAAATAAAAAAGACACCCGCAGGTGTCCTTTTTAGAAGTTGTGAAATCGGTAACAGATCAATCCGCCGCCTCGTCGAGAATCAACGTGGGCTTGTCAGTGGAGAAACGCCAGCGGATTTTGTTGCGCTTGGAAGCGGTGCGCAGCTTGCGTTTGAAGCGGTCACTGGGAGTTTCGAACGCGCGACGACGACGAATTTCCTCAAGAATGCCTTCGGCATCGAGTTTCGTTTTGAGGCGTTTGAGAGCCCGGTCAACGGGTTCTCCTTTTTTCATTGTCACTCCGCGCATGCTGCAATTGATGGTTGTTAATTGAATAATTTTTACTGGGGCGCGGAAGATTGGAGGAATCGGGAGCAAAGTCAAGAAGGAAACTGCGGGTTTCGGAATTAATTTTCAGGGCTCCATTTTGTTGAAGTAAGCGGATTTGCCAACGATTCACTGGCCGCCGTTCATTTTTTAGTCCAGACGCAGTGAAAGGAAGGGGCGTATGAACCTTGATAGGAAAATAGAAACCACGGATTGCACGGATTTCACGGATCAAGAATGAGTTATGAATATCATGGCATACACCAGTTGGGTGAGCCTGAGATTTAATCGATCAGGCCCATATTATCCATGAAATCCTCTTCAATCCGTGAAATCCGTGGTAAAAAACGGCATTGCAACCCTATCCATTTTCCCTTCCAGGATGAATTAGATTCACGGGAAGGCTTTGGTGAACTGGGTTTTGGATCGCAGCAATTGCTGGATTCGGCTCTCTTTGGCGTCAAATCCACTCAGCTAACTGACGAGAGCCCGGCGAGAATGAGCCTAGCCCGGGCACGTCGGAGCTGGGCGCGCTTGTGTTGGTTTTGCCTCCTGCTTCTGTAATGATCTCAGGCCGCCGTCGAAGACGGATTGTCGCGATGTGGATGCATTACAGCGAATGATTATTTACTTAGGAAATGATCATTGGCA
>Ga0315908_10001476_pt1 | contig 17612 bp, 20 predicted proteins | sample LakEriMetagenome_12_FD_203520 | JGI IMG/M metagenome (GOLD analysis project Ga0315908, IMG submission 203520) | Freshwater fungal communities from buoy surface, Lake Erie, Ohio, United States - Buoy 4 MA124 | ecosystem: Environmental > Aquatic > Freshwater > Lake > Lake biofilm | place: USA... | reverse complement strand
GTTGTCGGTGGTGTGGCTTGGGGTGCTGGTAAATCTGCTGGCATCCTTGTTATCACTTGCCGCAATCTTGTTCTACGTGTTCGTATACACGCTTCTATTAAAGCGCCGCACTCCGCAGAACATTGTCTGGGGCGGGGCAGCAGGTTCCATGCCTGTACTTATTGGATGGGCTGCAGTCACTAACGAACTTGCACCTGCGGCCTGGGTGCTGTTCTTGATCATCTTTCTCTGGACGCCACCTCATTACTGGCCACTTTCACTTCGCTACAAGCAGGACTACACAGACGCCGGTGTGCCGATGCTCCCGGTTGTTCGGAACAATCAAACAGTCGGTGTCCAAATCATTCTCTACGCCTGGGCATTAGTCGCATCGACGCTACTTTTGATCCCAATTGGCTCAATGGGAATCATCTATTCGATCACGGCTTTAGCAACGGGGACCTGGTTTGTAGTTGAGTCATACCGGCTTTATCGACAGGCAATTATTGGTGAGATTGCCAATCCAATGCGCTTGTTCCACGGATCGATCAGTTATCTCACGCTGCTGTTTATTGCTATTGCGGTTGATCCGCTATTTTATTTTAATTTCTTCTAGGCGAGCTAGAGACTCGTCCCGTTCAGTACTGTGATCTAGCATCGGTTCTGGGTACCCCTTGGTTAGACCATCTAGCAGAAGCCAAGGTTCATGAACTTCAGGGCCTTGTAGGTGTGAAAGTTCAGGAATGAATTTGCGCACGTATTTGCCTTCAGGATCAAACTTGTATCCCTGCAAAATAGGATTGAAAACCCGATAGTAAGGGGAGGCGTCAGTACCGCAACCGGCTGTCCACTGCCAACCGTGTGAATTTGAAGCGGGGTCAAAATCGGTCAGATTCTGCTCAAACCACCTCGCGCCGAGCTGCCACTCAAGATGCAAATCCTTCACAAGAAATGAAGCGACAATCATTCGGACCCGGTTATGCATCCAACCTGTTTGTGCGAGCTGCCTCATTCCAGCATCAACCATAGGGAAACCGGTTGTACCGGACTGCCAGCGTTCCAGTTTTGTCTGGGCTTGAGTGCCAGTGTCGTATCGCATTGCCTTGAATCTTGGCTCATAGTAGTCATCAAGAGTATGGGGATTTCTAAAAAGGACGTCGGCATAGAACTCCCGCCAGGCAATCTCTTTTCTAAATACTGTGTGGCCGTCGCTTTCGTTAAGTGGCGCTAGCAGTGTTCTTGGGTGAATCTCGCCGTGCGCTAGGGCGTGAGATAGATGCGAGGTACCCGATAAATCTGCACGATTCCTGTTCTCGGAGTAATCCATAATCGCGCGTTTTTTGAATTTCTTGAAAGTTTCCAGAGCAAACGCTTCTCCTGCTCGAACATCAAAAGGTGCTTGTTTTGTTGGTTTAGGGATTGCAGATTTCGCAGAACGAGCTTTCCAGATAAAACCGTTTGTGAGTTTGACTGGAGATTGCCAGCCGATTTGAAACCAAGCTTTGTAGAAAGGCGTGTATACCCGGTAAGGGCTGCCATCAGTTGGTTTTTCAACAGTTCCAGGCTTTACCGCGTAATACGAATCTTCGAGTACCAGTTCAATACCCGTTCCCTTCAACTTTGAAATCAAGCTCTGCTGCTCGGCCATCCCATCAGGGTCACAGCTTTCGGTTGCGTGAATGTAAGACGCTCTACTCTTTTTCGCAAACTCAACAAGGAAGCTGATTTCAACACCCGAAATAACTTCGAGGCTAAAATCCATGGATTCGTCAAGGGCCTTTAAAGATTCGGTGAGCGAATGCTGTCTTAGTCCACTTAGCCCCTCATACTCAGTGGCATCAAACCAGAAAACCGGAATGACGGTTTTGTCACCATCTGCTATGGCCGCTTTGGCGCAAGTATTTAGAGCGACATTGTCTTGGAGTCTACGATCTCGCCTGAACCAAAATACTCTGGCCAATTAGGCACGTCCAAATCTTTGATACTTGGATCGAAGAGCCAGCAGCTCGAATGTTAGAAGAGCAATGATAACGGCTGCACCGAACATGTGGGCGCCTGCCATAAGAGCTGGGACCCCCAGATTTGACTGAACAACTCCTAGAATTGCTTGCAGAACCGATACGCCCAGCAGTGCGCCTAGGGATTTGATTGCAGGGTTCTCAAACTTGTTGGAATCAAGTTTGAGCCAAACTGCGCCAAGGGCTATTGCAGCCAACCCGGTCATGATATAGGCGGGCCAGGAGTGGTAGTGCTGCCAAATTTCCAAATCAAAACCATTGCGAGGAGTGGTTGCATCACCGGCGTGTGGACCTGCCCCTGTGACAATAACTCCGATTACTACTGCCACCCAGCCCACTACAAAAATCGGCCAAGCGAGGCGAACTGCGGTATAGCTAAGAGGAAGATGAAGAGGCGAGTAAACCCTCCAAACCAGGACAGCGGCAATCGATATCAACACCCCTGAAAGCAAAAAGTGAGCTCCAACAACCCAAGAATTAAGACCGGTTAAAACAGTCAGTCCGCCAAGAAGTGCTTGAGCGATAATTCCAAGTCCCAGTGACAAGGCGGGCCAGGTCAAACCTTTTCGAATACTTTTTAGTGTCCTTCGAACGACGATGAATGTAAACAATGCAATGATGACCAAGACAAAGGTTAGGAGGCGGTTACCAAACTCAATAATGCCGTGCCAACCCATCTCGGGAACAGTGACAAAAGAGTCTTCGGTGCATTTTGGCCAGGTTGGGCAGCCAAGACCGGAGCCGGTCAGGCGAACCAATCCACCCGTTACTACGATCAGTATCTGGCTGACTAGCGAGGCCCAAGCATAGAGCTTTAGTCGATCTGGGGAGAAAAGGGCTTGAACTGGCTTCATATCCGCCTTGGCACCTTTCGCATTTAGGCTCTAAAACTGGCAATTTTGGTAGAGTTGTCCTCAACACAAGTTTCGCATGGATTTTATGCGGGAATTCCTCATCGACGAGGCGGGTTGTACCCAGAGATCACATCTAATAGAGGAGTCCCAATTGACTGAGAACATCATCGAACGTCCCGAATTAGACAGCCTTGGTACCTATGAGTACGGCTGGTCCGATGGGAACGACGCTGGTGCAACAGCCAAACGAGGTATCAGCGAAGACGTTGTTCGAGACATCTCAGGACTGAAATCAGAACCACAGTGGATGCTTGATCGCAGACTTAAAGGCTACGAATACTTCCTCAAAAAGCCAATGCCGGCCTGGGGCTCAGACCTATCTGGAATCGACTTCGACAACATCAAATATTTCGTGCGTTCGACCGAGCGCCAAGCCCAAACCTGGGAGGATCTTCCAGAAGAAATTAAGAACACTTACGAAAAACTCGGTATCCCAGAAGCCGAACGTCAGCGCTTGGTTGCAGGTGTCGCAGCCCAGTACGAATCTGAAGTTGTCTACCACCAGATCAATGAGGAGCTTGAGAAACAGGGCGTTCTCTTTCTAGACACTGATACCGCTCTGAAAGAGCACCCAGAGATGTTTAAGGAATATTTTGGAACTGTGATCCCGGCCGGAGACAACAAGTTTGCAGCGCTGAACACTTCAGTTTGGTCTGGTGGTTCATTCGTATACGTACCCAAGGGCGTCCGGGTTGAGATCCCACTTCAGGCTTACTTTAGAATCAACACCGAAAACATGGGCCAGTTCGAGAGAACACTGATTATTGCTGACGAAGATTCATACGTTCATTACATCGAAGGCTGCACCGCTCCGGTCTACAAGTCTGATTCCCTTCATTCAGCGGTAGTAGAGATTATTGTGAAAAAGGGTGCACGTGTTCGCTACACAACCATCCAGAACTGGTCCAATAACGTTTACAACCTAGTAACCAAGCGTGCAATCGCTCACGAGGGAGCCACCATGGAGTGGATCGATGGCAACATCGGGTCCAAGGTCACCATGAAATACCCTTCAGTGATTCTTGCCGGGGAAAGAGCCCGCGGCGAAACTCTTTCTGTTGCTTTTGCAGGCGAGGGCCAGCATCAAGATGCCGGAGCCAAGATGATTCACCTTGCTCCTTACACATCCTCTTCAATCGTTTCTAAGTCAATTGCACGCGGTGGCGGAAGAACTTCTTACCGCGGCGAGATCAGAGTGAACCCCGGAGCGCATCACAGCGCCAACACGGTTCGCTGTGATGCGCTGTTGGTAGACACAATTTCTCGCTCAGACACCTATCCATCAGTCGACGTCCGCGAGGACGATGTATCAATGGGACATGAAGCTACAGTTTCACGAGTGAGCGAAGAGCAGCTTTTCTACTTGCAGTCAAGAGGGATGCCAGAAGATGAAGCAATGGCCATGATTGTTCGCGGATTTATAGAACCAATCGCTAAGGAATTGCCGATGGAATATGCACTCGAGCTGAACAAGCTAATAGAGATGCAGATGGAAGGGGCCGTCGGCTAGTGAGCGAAGCAGCCAAGACAGCTCAACATGGGTTGTCGGAGCACAGCCATGGCTTTGGTGTTCCAATTCAAACTCGGTCCGAAAGGCCAAAGTCGACTAAGTTGGCCGACTTTGAAGGGATTTCAACGAGGGAAGAGCAGTGGCGATACATTTCTTCCGACCGTCTAGGTGGACTGGATCAAGACTCACTGGATGAATTTTCAGGGGACATCGACGCCAAGCTTGCCGATGGCGTTGAAAGTTCTTGGATTGATTCTGAACATAAACTTGTCGGCGCTGCAGGAATCCCGGAAGATCGCGTAGCAGCAGCCGGCTGGGAAGCTGCTAAAGCCGCTTACTTGGTTTCTATTCCGTCATCTGTCACTAACTCTGCCCTCAGCACTGTGACCATTACTTCTATCTCTTCGGATCGCGCTGCACTTCACATCATCGTCGAAGCTAAGAAGGGCTCTAACGCGGTTGTAGTACTAGACCACCGCGGCGATGCGACATTGTCAGAAAACATTGAATTCGTTTTAGAGGACGAAGCTAAACTCACTGTGGTTTCAATCCAAGACTGGAACGCAAGTTCTATTCATAACGGGGCTCAGTATGCGCTGCTTGGACGCAATTCAACCTTCAAGCACGTGATGGTGACTCTGGGTGGGTCAGTGGTTCGTATGACTCCATCGGCCTACTTTGGCGCCCCAGGGGGAGACGCAGCTCTCTACGGACTGTATTTCGCGGATGCCGGTCAGTACTTGGAACACCGTATTTTTGTCGATCACTCAGCTCCTAACTGCAAGTCACGAGTGACCTACAAAGGAGCCCTTCAAGGCGCCAAAGCACACACTGTTTGGGTCGGAGATGTCTTAATCCGAGCTGCAGCCGAGGGTACAGACACCTACGAATTAAACCGAAACCTACTTCTAACCGATGGAGCAAGGGCAGACTCAGTTCCAAACTTGGAGATTGAAACCGGTCAGATTCAAGGAGCCGGTCACGCAAGTGCATCTGGACGCTTTGATGACGAGCAGCTGTTTTACCTTCAGGCTCGTGGTTTATCAGAGCTAGAGGCAAGACGACTGGTAGTACGCGGCTTCCTAATGGAGATTGTTCAGCAAATTGGTGTTCCTGAACTAGAGGAACGTCTAGCTGCTTCCATCGAAGACGAGCTTGAAAGGAGCGCTAGCTAATGGCGCTAATGATTTGTAAGGTTGAGGACATCAAGCCAGGTAAGGCGCTCCGTATCAAAATTGGTGAGGACGCCATTGCGCTAATTCACACCAAGAAAGGCGAATTCAAAGCTATCGCCGACAAATGCTCTCATGGCGAGATCTCACTAAGCGAAGGGTTCGTTGACGACGAAACAATCGAGTGCTGGGCACACGGAGCAAAATTCTCGCTTGAGACTGGCGCACCGCTAAACCTTCCTGCTTACGAGCCAGTGGCAGTTTATGAAGTGCTAGTTGAAAATGGCGAAGTATTTATCGAGTACGACAAGGACACGGAGTAATCACATGGCGACACTAGAAATAAAAAACTTGCACGTTTCGGTGGAGACCGAACAAGGCACCAAGGAAATCCTGCGGGGAGTGGACCTCGTAATACAAAGTGGTGAGACTCACGCTGTTATGGGACCAAATGGATCAGGTAAATCAACGCTTGCGTACTCGATTGCAGGACACCCGAAGTATCAGGTCACCAAGGGTGAGATTTTAATAGATGGGCAAAACGTGCTTGAGATGTCGGTTGACGAGCGAGCTCGCGCTGGTCTTTTCTTAGCTATGCAGTACCCAGTTGAAATACCTGGAGTAAGCGTTTCGAATTTCCTGCGCACCGCAAAAACCGCAGTTGACGGAAAGGCTCCAGCCCTTCGTGGTTGGGTTGCAGATGTAAAAACCGCCATGGAGAAGCTAAAGATGGACTCTGCGTTCACAGAGCGAAATGTGAACGAGGGGTTTTCAGGAGGAGAAAAGAAGCGTCATGAGATTTTGCAGATGGAGCTTCTCAAACCGAAGATAGCTATTCTTGATGAAACCGATTCCGGACTAGACGTTGATGCATTGCGCGTAGTTGCAGAGGGTGTAAATCGCATTACGGCTGAAAACAGCATGGGCGTATTGTTAATAACCCACTACACACGCATCCTCAACTACATCAAGCCTGATTTTGTCCATGTCTTCGTAGCTGGAAAGATTGCCGAGCAGGGCGGTCCAGAGTTAGCGGACAGGCTAGAAGCTGATGGCTATGACAGGTACGTGAACGCGTAGTATGCCAAGACAATTAGAGCCAGTTCTTTACGACAAAGTAGAGGAAGCGCTGAAAGAAGTTATTGACCCAGAAATTGGTGTCAACATTGTAGATCTGGGACTGATTTACGGACTCGAGCTCGCAGATGAAGACGAGTCACTACTAATAAACATGACCCTGACATCAGCGGGCTGCCCGCTAACTGACGTTTTGGAGGAACAAACTGCAGAGGCGCTTGATGGTGTGGTTGACGCGTTCCGAATCAATTGGGTCTGGATGCCGCCATGGGGTCCAGAGAAAATTACGGATGACGGACGCGAACAGATGCGCGCAATCGGATTCTCTATTTAGATCCGAGATACTTCCAGGCCAGCGGTAAAGCCGCTGCTGCTAAGACCATCTTGATGGTGTCTCCAACAAGGAACGGCAAAAGACCGGCAGCTGCTACCGCTCCAAAGTCGTTTGCAAAACCTAGGTTTGAAAGTGCAAAAGCAAGCCATGGTAGTCCGAAGATGTAGATCACTGCGTTTCCAATAACGAAGCTAGCCAGCACGCCAGAGACGTTCTTGTGCCAGTTGAGCTGACTCAACCAGCCAACAACTGCTGCTGCGGCAATAAAGCCAACCAAATATCCAAAGGTTGTGCCAAAGGTGATACCAGCAACAGCTCCAGTGAATACCGGTAAACCCATAGCACCTAGGGAAAGGTAAGCGATCATCGATAAGGCACCGCGAGATGCTCCAAGAACAGCACCAACAAGCAGTACAGCAAAAGTCTGGCCAGTTATCGGGACTGGCCACATTGGAATTGCGATTTGAGCTGCGATTGACGTTAGGACAGCACCTGCGAAGATTAGGCCAACATCGGTAGCAATGCTTCTTGGGACCACTCTGTCAATCAGTGTTGGTCTAGCTGAAAGCTGTAAAGACATTTTGAATCCTCTTCATCATGAGAGCGGCTAGTTGTTATTCCCGATTGTAGACTAAAGGCTTTGCCAGTACATCAACCCAAAGGACCAGCTCTTGTTTATTGTGAAGGATCTGGAGATCACTATAGGTGCGAGAACACTCATGAGTGGAGTGAATTTCCGGGTTGCTTCTGGCGACAAAATCGGGCTAGTGGGACGAAACGGAGCCGGTAAAACCACCCTGACCAAGATTCTGGCAGGAGATGGCCCACCGAGTGCCGGAAGTGTTGAACGGATTGGAGAAATTGGTTACTTACCTCAAGACCCAAGAACTGGGGATCCGGAAGAGCTAGCTAGAGATCGAATTCTAAGCGCCAGGGGATTGGGCGATCTATCACGTCAGCTCGGTGCAAGCGCTGAAGCAATGTCGACCGCAACTGGTTCGCAAGCTGAAACCGCAATGGCCAAGTACTCAAAGCTCGAAGAAAGATTTCAAGTGGCGGGTGGTTACTCGGCAGAAGCCCAAGGGGCGGCGATCGCAAGCAACCTAGGAATTGAAGAAAGAATCCTTAGTCAGCCGCTGAAGACCTTATCTGGAGGCCAACGCCGACGAGTCGAGCTTGCTCGAATACTTTTTTCCAATGCTGAAACAATGCTTTTGGACGAACCAACTAACCATTTGGATGCCGACTCGGTTGTTTGGCTGAGAGATTTTCTTAGAAGTTACCAAGGTGGGTTGATTGTTATTAGTCACGACATCGACGTTGTCGAGAGCACTGTCAATCGAGTTTTCTATCTTGACGCCAATCGCCAGGTGATTGACATTTACAACATGGGTTGGAAGGCATACCTCAAGCAACGTGAATCAGATGAAGAGCGCCGAAAGCGTGAGCGCGCAAACGCAGAGAAAAAGGCTGCAACCTTGAGCCTGCAGGCTGCCAAGTTCGGCGCAAAAGCCACGAAGGCGGTGGCGGCTCAACAGATGGCAAGACGAGCTCAGAAATTGCTCGATGATCTTGAGGATGTAGGACAAGCCGATCGGGTTGCGAAGATTCGTTTTCCAGATCCTGCCCCTTGCGGCAAGACACCCTTGATGGCTTTAGGCCTTAGTAAAAGTTATGGGTCGTTAGAAATTTTCACTGCAGTCGATCTTGCTATTGACCGAGGATCTAAAGTCGTGATTATTGGACTAAATGGGGCAGGAAAGACTACTCTGCTTCGCATGCTGGCAGGAATCGACAAGCCCGACACTGGGCAAATTGAACCCGGACATGGTCTAAAAATTGGCTACTACGCTCAAGAACACGAGACCCTCGATGTGAATCGCACAGTTCTAGAGAATATGCAGCGCTCAGCACCGCACTTGGGAGATGTCGACACCCGAAAGGTGCTGGGATCGTTTCTTTTTAGCGGCGACGACGTCAACAAGAAGGCATCCGTGCTAAGTGGTGGAGAAAAGACTCGACTTGCTTTGGCTGCGCTCGTTGTTTCATCAGCGAACGTACTTTTACTGGATGAACCAACTAACAACCTAGACCCCGCTTCACGCAAAGAAATCTTGAATGCCCTGGCAAACTTTACTGGAGCTGTGGTCCTTGTTTCCCACGATGAAGGTGCTGTGCTGGCATTGAATCCTGAAAGAGTGCTGATTCTTCCCGATGGAACTGAAGACCACTGGTCTGATCAATACGCTGATCTAATTTCTCTTAGCTAGTTTTTAGCGTCTAGAAGTTCATCCTCTATGTCGCCATCCGTGCGCTTACGGTTTCGGCGAGAGCGTGGAACATAGGTTGGATCTTTCTCAATCTGTCGATACTCTAGCTCCTGCCTGATCGCCCAAAACAGAGCAAAGAACCCCATTAGGGCAAACAGTATCCACTGCACTGCATAACTCAAATGATTTCCCTCATCAAGGGTGGGTTTACTAAGCGGCTGAGGTGAGCTTGCTTCACCTGGCGATTCGGAGATCAATCGCAGATAGAACAGCTGCTCGATTGAGGTTCCTAAAGTGGCTTCCAGTGATTCGAGATGAATGCTAGTTGCAAAACCATCCGGGGAATTCCGATTTGGAGTGAGTTCGCCTAATCTAACTCGTGCAACTAAAGCTTTCGGCTCTTCTGAAGGAGTCATTGAACTAGCTGGTGTTAGTTCTGAGTTAGCAGGAATCCATCCACGCTCGATAATCACCACCTCACCACTTGCAAGTTGGAAAGGCACTAGCTGTATAAACCCAGGCTGCCCTGCAATTGGTCGATTGCGAACAAGCAATTCTTGGTCAGTAAGGTATTGACCAGTTAGATCCACTGGAGTCCACTCCAACGAAGTCACATCATCGAGACTCAAGGTGGAGAGTTCACCAAAAGGCATCGCTGACTTCTCGTAGTTTTCAACCATTCGCTGAATTTTCGAAACTGCTTGATCGCGGCGATCGAACTGCCAGCTTGCTAGCCCCACGCACGCTGCGGCGAACAGGCTTGCAAACAGAAACCACGACAACCAGCGAAGCCAAGCTTTCGACATCAATTTCACTGGTGTTGCCTAACCTCGATAAGAAACAAGCGATCTTCTAGATAGTTTCGCAGGTATTCCGAGTGCTGCTCGCACGAAAGCCAAGTCTTGGTACGACCATCTCTGTGAATTTTTGGGTTCGCCCAGACTAAAGTGCGTGTGGCAGGAAGATTGCACCCAGCGCGGGAGCATTTGGGCAGTGCCATTTCACTCAAGGACTAGTCCTTCTTGAACTGCGCACCGAGATCTACAGAAATTGATTTGGCCACAACTGTCACGGGATTCATGGTGCTCGATTTTGGGGCCTGAGCGTTGGCAATTACAACGGCGAAATAGGGTAAGAAGATGGCTCCGGCAAAACACACCCACATTAGCCAGCCTTCAACAAAAATTGCCGACACAATGCAAACCACTCGAATTGTCATGGCAATCAGATATTTAACCATGCGGGCGTTTCGCTCAGAATCAGGCGACTGGCCAACGGTAGTGATGCTTTGGGGTTTTTCCAAGGCAACCTTCTTGTAATAAAACAGGACATTTCAAGGCTAAGGCTAGACTTCATTTAGTTCAAACCAGATGGCTGAGCTGCTATTCCCGAAAGGCAGAGGATTTCTTGATGACTAGCTCAAGAGTGGTACTGATCAGCGGGGGAAACCGTGGAATCGGTTATGCCATAGCTGCGGAGTTCGTTTCGGCAGGGCACAAGGTGGCTGTGACCGTGCGCTCTGGGTCAGGGCCCGAGGGCTCTCTTGCTGTTAAGGCTGACGTTCTAGATGCAGCCTCCTTAGACGCGGCCATCGCCGAGGTTGAGAATAATCTGGGCCCCATCGAAATACTGGTTGCAAATGCCGGCATCACAAAAGACACATTGCTGATGCGAATGAGTGATGAGGACTTCGAGCAAGTCATTGACACGAACTTAAATGGTGTCTTTAGAGTTGTTAAACGCGCAACAAAATCCATGATCAAACAACGTTTTGGACGTGTATTGCTTATTGGTTCAGTGGTTGGCCTTTTGGGTTCTCCTGGGCAGATTAACTATTCAGCTTCGAAATCGGCCTTGGTTGGCATGGCTCGCTCACTTACTCGTGAACTAGGCGGACGTGGAATCACAGCAAACGTGGTAGCCCCAGGATTTATTGACACAGACATGACCGCCGAGCTTACTGATGCGCAGCAGAAGGAATACCTGTCCAGAATTCCAGCCGGGCGCTTCGCAACCCCAGCGGAGGTAGCTAAAGTTTGCCTCTGGCTTGCAAGCGATGACGCATCCTACATTTCGGGAGCGGTAGTTCCTGTAGACGGTGGCCTTGGAATGGGGCATTAGGTACTTAGTTCAAAGAAGAGATTTGCAACCAAGATAAGAAGGAGCAACAAATGGGAATTCTAGAAGGCAAAAAGATTCTGATAACCGGTGTACTCACCGAGGCTTCCATTGCCTTCTCGGTCGCAAAGCTTGCACAAGAACAAGGTGCAGAAGTGATTCTTTCCTCCTTTGGGCGCATGCTTCCGATCACCACCAAAATTTCTGAGCGTCTTCCAAAGCCGGCTCCGGTTATAGAACTTGATGCAACCAGCGAAGAAGACCTAGCTGCGCTTTCCGGAAGGATCAAGGAGCATTTTGATTCAATCGATGGAATCGTTCACGCTATTGCTTTTGCCCCTCAGACTGCGTTGGGTGGAAACTTCCTTGAGACTCCGTGGTCGGATGTAGCAACCGCTGTGGAAGTTTCTGCATATTCATTGAAATCAATCACGATGGCAGCAAAGCCGGTCCTCAAGAGCCCTTCCTCGGTTGTTGGACTAACTTTCGATGCAACAGTTTCGTGGCCTGTATACGACTGGATGGGGGTTGCAAAGGCTGCTTTCGAGTCGACCTCAAGGTACCTAGCTCGCTATCTTGGCAAGGATGGCATCCGAGTAAACCTAATTTCCGCAGGTCCGCTGCGCACAACAGCGGCCAAAGGAATTCCAGGCTTTGCAACTATGGAGGAGTTGTGGACGGCCCGAGCACCACTTGGTTGGGACCTGACTAACACCGAGACTGCAGCACGAGGAATTATTGCTTTGCTATCCGACTGGTTCCCGGCAACCACTGGTGAAATGATTCACGTCGACGGGGGACTCCACTCAACCGGCGCGTGAGCCTAGTTTCTCAATTAGTGAGAGAAGCGAGTTCTCCTCGATTACTAGATCGGCGTACTGCTTTAGTACCGGCTTTGGCCTAAATGCAACGGCATAGCCCGCGCACTCCAACATTTGTATATCGTTCGCGCCGTCTCCAATTGCAATAGTCCGCTCCAGTGAAATTCCACTTTCAGTCGCCCAGCTTTTTAGAGCTGTAGCTTTCGCCTCGGCATCGATAACAGGACCGACCAAGTTACCGGTTAGTTTTCCGTCTTGAACTTCAAGACTGTTAGCCATCCAATAATCCAATCCAATTTCCTTGGCGAGTGGCTCAAGAACCTGACTAAAACCGCCGCTAACGGCACCGATTTTCCCGCCAAGTTTGTGTACTGCAGAAATTAGTTCCTGAACTCCCGGAGTTAGTTGAATCTGAGGCATCAACCATCGAAAAATTTCTTCGGATAAGCCTTCAAGAAGCCCAACTCGTTTGGCAAGAGACTGCTTAAAATCCAATTTTCCAGACATCGCCTGCTCGGTAATTTCTTTCACTTCCGGCATTACGCCGGCACAGTCAGCTAATAGATCAATGACTTCTTGCTGGATGAGGGTGGAGTCAACATCCAATACAACCAACACGCTCAAGCCGTGACCATCCCAGAGATTCGAGGAGCTTTCATAATCACGATGTTAGAGCAGATTCAGGAATCCTCACTGCGTGACAGCATCTCTCAACCCCTTGACTTGCATAGATTCCCCGAAAAACAACAGCTGGCTACCGAAGCAGTCAAGCCCAAATCCTCTAGGCTCGAAAGATGAGCCTCGTACTTGATTTCAATAACGTCACGGTCCTTAGGGACCAAAGGCCCATTCTCAATAACGTTGACTGGCAAGTCCATTCCAACCAGCGTTGGGTCATTGTTGGACCTAATGGCGCAGGAAAGACGACACTTCTTAGAGTCGCAGCGTCCCAGATTCACCCGTCTACTGGAACCGCGAAACTGTTTGGTTCAACACTTGGTGAAGTTAATGTCTTCGAACTGCGCACCCGTATCGGATTTGCGTCAAATGCAATGAGCGTCCACATCCCGAATTCGGAAACAGTGTTGGATGCCGTTATGACAGCCAGCTATGGAATAACTGGGCGCTGGAACGAAAAGTATGACGATGTTGATGAGCGCAGAGCTAGGCGAGTGTTGGCTGAATGGCAGCTTGACGAGCTCGCAGATCGACCATTTGGCACCCTTAGCGACGGCGAACGGAAGAGGGCTCAAATAGCTCGGTCTGTGATGCCAGACCCAGAAATTATGCTGCTTGACGAACCAGTTGCAAGCCTGGACATGGCCGCCCGTGAACACACCATTTCAGTTCTTGGAAGCTATGCCTCGGCTCCAACTGCTCCTGCAATAATCATGGTCACTCACCACATCGAGGAGATTCCTAAGGGCTTCACCCATGCCCTAATCCTTTCCAGGGGCCAGGTCTATGCCGCTGGGGAGATTGATGCCACCCTTACAACCGAGAAGATCTCAGGCGCTTTCGGCTTCGGGCTTGAAGTGTCCAAAGACGCTGATAGATTCAGGGTCAGAGCCAAAAATTAGGTCCTAGTTTTTTTGGTTTTAGCTCTGGTATAGTAGGAAAGTTGCCGAATCAGGCCACAAAAGCCAATTTTTAGAAAGTAATCGAACATGAAGTCAGAAATTCATCCAACTTACCAGGCCGTTGTTTTCCGCGACCTTGCTTCTGGTGAGAGCTTTCTAACTCGTTCCACTCTTTCAAGTACTAAGACTGTCAAATGGGAAGACGGACAGGAATACCCTGTATTCGACGTAGAAATCTCTTCGGCTTCTCACCCTTTCTACACCGGTAAGCAGAGAATCATGGATGCTGCCGGTCGCGTAGAGCGCTTCAACGCACGATACAAGAACTTCGGCGCCTAAAGCTTCAGCGGCCAGCCTCGCTGGATTGTAAACTCCGGGGAAGTTCCCCTTCGAAACTTTTCGTATGAATCATCTTGGCTAGCACTCCATTCAATTTGAGAATTGTGCAAAACATCTAAATCATCCGGCAATTTTTCCGAGTACTTCTTCGCAATTGCCTGAGCAACTCGCCCTGCCGCAACCGCGTCTGCGGTTGCATTGTGAGCATCTTCAAGCGTGACTCCGTATACCTTTGATGCAATTTCGAGTGTTCGCTTGCCGGAACGATAGGTGTCAACGAACTTATCCATCACCATGGGGTCAATTACTGGCCTCGGGTCACTTATTGGCTCTAACGAATGCCTCAGTGCTTCATAGTGCAAGATGGTGAAATCGTAAGGGGCGTTGAAGGCCACTACCGGTAGACCTCTGGCAAAAAACCCACGCAAGGTTTCTAGTAGCTCTCCAACTACCTCTTTAGCGGGCCTTCCGTTAGCTCTCGCAATTTCAGTAGTGACGCCATGAACCTTGGAGGCGGCTACTGGAATCTCAATTTCAGGATCAGCAAGCCACTCTCTGTTTGCACCAGTAATGTTGCCGTCTTGGTCAATTTTTACCGCGCAGGCCGTCACTATTCGCGCTTCGCGAAGGTCAAGCCCTGTGGTCTCTAGATCGAAAACGGCCATGGCTTTTGACCACGCGGGGCGGTCGACAAAATCGAACATCATTTGATCATTCACACTCAAACACTAAGACAGCTCGAAGGTATTCGCACCCTCTGCTGGGGCGGTGTTGAAACATCCAATCTAGACTTGCAATGTGCTTACCCAAGACCTATACCAATCAGCCGACTCAAGATCCGTTCGGCATTCTGTTGAGATTGATGGCAACCCAGCCGTGTACTACGAGTATCCGTCTCCAAATATTTCCGATATCACGTTAGTGATGATCCATGGTTATAGAGGCAATCATCGAGGGCTCCAAGCTATTGCCGCGGGGTTAGGCAAGTACCGAGTGATAATTCCAGACCTCCCCGGATTTGGTCAGTCCGCTCCTTTGACTGTGACGCATTCGATACAGGCCTATTCTGATTGGCTGCACGCCTTCCTGGGAGTGCTGCAATTAGAGAACAAGGCGCACTTGATGGGCCACAGCTTTGGTTCACTGGTAGTTGGGTTCTATGCCACTCAGCACTCACCACGCACGGTTTCACTTGTGAATCCCGTATCTTCACCTGCTCTTGAAGGCCCGAGAGCAGCGTTAACGAACTTGACTAAGGTTTACTATTCGCTTGCGGCAGCTCTTCCGAAAATTATCGGACAATGGTTACTACGAAGCAGAATCGCTGTGATGGTGATGAGTGTGGTGATGGCCAAAACTAAAGTGAAGGCACTTCGGCAATGGATACATAATCAACACTTGTCGAACTTTAGTGATTTTGCCACCGTTGAAGTAGCAACAGAAGCTTATGAGGCTTCAATTTCTACAGATCTTTCAAAACTTGCTCCGATGATTTCGGCGCCCGTTCTGGTAATCGCTGCACCCCTTGATGACATAACGGATATTGACTCTCAGAGGCGAGTGAGCAACATCTATTCAAATTCGTCTTATCGGGAGATTCAAGGGGTTGGACACCTTGTCCATTACGAAGCTCCGGATCAAGCTGCCACCTACATAAGTGAGTTCCTGGATGCTCAATCATGAAACTAATTTTCGATTGCCGATTCATCAGAAACGATCACCACGATGGAATTTCTCGATTCTCAACCGAGCTATTTTCTGCACTGGCTAAACAGACAGCAGTCATTGCCCTTATCAGCAATCAAAGTGTGCTGAAGTGGCTTCCTGCTGAGACCGAGTACATAGTTGGCAACAATCCAACTTACCCTCTGGCCGAACTGGGTATATCCCGAAAACTAAACAAACTTGGAGCCACACATGTATTTTCTCCCATGCAAACAATGGGATCTCTGGGGAAAAAATACAAGCTCGTTCTTACCCTGCATGATTTGATTTATTACTCTCATCCAAAAGCCCCTACATTTCTTCCGCTTCTAGTTCGGATTGCTTGGCGGCTTTATCACCTAAGTCTTACCCCTGTTCGCGTACTGCTAAATCGCGCAGATGCGGTGGTGACTATCTCCGAAACTAGCAAGGACCTGATTATGAACAAAAAGCTAACTAAGCAGGCTGTGCATGTCATCTACAACGCGACAGCGTCATTTTCACCAAAAAGCGAAGTTGCCCGACAAATCACTGAATCTCCCAGAAACAAGCTCGTCTACATGGGTAGCTTCATGGAGTACAAGAATGTCGAACTTTTGATTCAAGCAATGAAGTTTTTGCCGGAATACGAATTGGTCCTTCTCAGCAAGATATCTAGGCAGCGCGAGTCAGCACTGCGCTCGTTGGCAGGTATAGCCGAATCCAGCGTTTCTTTTAGAAACGGAGTCACTGATTTGGAATACGCAACTGAATTGGCTAGCGCATTCGCCCTCGTATCCGCTTCCAAGGACGAAGGCTTTGGAATTCCCCTAGTTGAAGCAATGGGGCACGGAACCCCTCTCGTCTTATCTGATATCCCAATTTTTCGAGAAATCGGTCAAGACGCTGCGATGTACTTTGACCCGACCAGTCCAGAACAGTTTGCAAGTCAGGTTAGGAAGCTTGAGGAGTCTGGAACTTGGGACGAGTACAGTACTCGCTCAAAAGAACGAGGAGCATTTTTTGACTGGAATAGATCAGCAACCCGGCTTCTGGATGTGCTTCGGCAGCTTTAGGGGACTAAGGGCTCAAGTGAGTAGTTGACAACTTGCCAGGAGTTCTCGCTGTGCTTTACAACATTCAGCGAGGCATTGCCCAGTCTTTCTCCATCTCGGGGCAGCTCGTTGCGGCTAGCAATCGAAATTAAAGTTCGAATCAATGCTCCATGCGATATTGCCAATACTCGCTTACCAGCCAGCTCTTGAGAAATTGTTTCAAGCAGACGCTTGGAGCGTTCGGCCAACTGTGATCTACTCTCCCCACCAGGTATGTGATCAAGATTTGAATATTTGGCACGCCACTGTTCATGAGATAGACCTTCAGCTTCACCGAAAGAACGTTCTATCAAAAGTTCATCTACGATAATCTCAGGAAAGCCATTTTGACTTGCAATAATCTCGGCGGTTTGCCTTGCTCGAGATAAGGGGGAGGTGAGAACTACATCCCAATCTTCGGCCTTGATTGCTTTAGCTGCCAGTTTTACTTGCTCAATCCCCGTTTGATTCATTGGGATGTCAGTGACTCCCTGCAACAGAAAATTGATGTTCCAATCCGTTTGACCGTGACGGAACAAGCCCAAATGAGTACTAGTCATGTAGCAGCTCCTTTAGTGCGATTGAAGTTGGTGCTTCAATTTTTGCAACAGCAATGTCATCGGCTTTTGTTGGACCAACGTTCACAATAACTATCGGTTTTCCAGCTTTTCTGGCGGCCCGAGCAAATCGCATGCCGCTGTTC
>Ga0315908_10001471_pt1 | contig 17649 bp, 13 predicted proteins | sample LakEriMetagenome_12_FD_203520 | JGI IMG/M metagenome (GOLD analysis project Ga0315908, IMG submission 203520) | Freshwater fungal communities from buoy surface, Lake Erie, Ohio, United States - Buoy 4 MA124 | ecosystem: Environmental > Aquatic > Freshwater > Lake > Lake biofilm | place: USA... | reverse complement strand
CAGAACTTTGCTCGACCCTTCTTCCCGCTTTCCAAAAAAACTCTGTGCCTCTGTGCCTCTGTGTTTCCCAGGTCCTAAAACTCCCGGGGATTGGAAACACAGAGACACAGAGAACACGGAGAGTCTGTGTGAAGGGTGTGTTGATAAGCCGAACACTGCGTCCATGACCGACTGTTCAATATCCAAATCCTTACTCGATCCTTCTTACCGCTTTCCGAAAAACTCTGTGTCTCTGTGCCTCTGTGTTTCCCAGGTTCTAAAACTCCCGGGGATTGGAAACACAGAGACACAGAGAACACGGAGAGTATGTGTGAAGGGTGTATAGATAAGCCGAACACGGCGCCCATGACCGACTGTTCAATATCCAAATCCTTACTCGATCCTTCTTCCCGCTTTCCAAAAAAACTCTGTGCCTCTGTGCCTTATAGCTTATCCCCCAACTTCCCGGCGTTCAGCAGTTGCTCCAGCCGTGCCCCTAAGAGGCAACGGCGCAGAGCGACTGCGGCCAGAACGGCGGCGCAGCGATTTTCGATCATTTTCTTCAGCTTTAACTAAGATGCAATAAGTCGACCCGGGGCGTCACGAATTACTGTGCCTGCCTTTTAAAGGCTTCACGGAGACCTTCGGACGCCCCGGTTTACTTTGATCACAGACGGATCACTCAGATGTTGCCCAACAGACTCGTCTATAAGGCTTCCGCACGATCAAAGGTTCGACTCTTACAATTCATCCTTATTTTAATCAGGGAAAACCCCATGTCCAAGCCAAAGGAATATGCTTTTTTCGTAGGCATTGATTGGGCCGACTCAAAACATGATGTAGCAATCGCTACACCTAACGGCACCGCAAAGGTCACTACCATCGAACACTCAACCGAAGCGATTGATGCGTTCGTTTCGGACCTGCTCTCTAAGGCCAAAGGGTTGCCTATCGCGATCATCCTCGAGCAGTCAAAAGGTTCGCTTATACATGCACTGGTACTTCGAGATAACGTCGACCTCTACCCGATAAATCCAAAGCAATTCGCATCCTATAGGGAAAGTTTTCGAACGACCAAGGCAAAGTCTGACAAAAATGATGCGTTGCTGCTCTCACGGTTACTTTTTGAAAGACACAAGCAATTGAGAGTGTGGAAACCAGAGGACGAAAACACCCGTCTGATCGCACGTCTTTGCTCGAGGAGGCGAGTCTGGGTCGAGCAACGCACTACTAAGGGCCAACGCCTGTTAGACCTTGTAAAATCCTACTTTCCCGTTCTGCTGAAGCTCGCAGATTCAAAGCTCTACGACTGCCCTCTGCTTCTTGAGATTCTGCGAAAATGGCCAGACCCACGAAGGCTCAAAAGAGCTAATCCGGAGGTGCTGGCAAAGGTGCTCGCTAGCCACGGGATTAAGAACCAGGCCAAGCTAGAGAAAATCATCGCATGCCTTAAAAAAGCACCTATTCATTCGAAAGACGAATCGTTGTTGATCGTCTCAGCGATAGAAGCGAAGTACCTCAGCAAGCAACTGAAGGCCGATCAGGAACTAATTGCTCAGTTGGATCAGGAAATCCAAGCGGCACTGGCAAAGCACCCTGACGCGAAGTTATTTACTTCCTTACGGGGGGCTGGCAAGGCGCTCGCACCTCGACTTCTGACCGCTTTCGGAACCGACCGTAGTCGATTCAAAAATGCGGAAGAAGTTGCATGCTTCGTCGGGGTCGCGCCAGTTACTAAACAAAGTGGTAAGAGTTGCTCAGTCGAGCGCAGGCGAGCTTGCAATAAGTATCTGCTACAGACTTTTCACGAATTCGCGAATGCGGCAGCCAAATGGTGTCCATGGAGTAACGCCTACTACAAGATGCACCGCGAGAAAGGGATGAAACGCCATGCGATCCTTCGAAAGCTCGCCTATCGATGGATTCGAATTCTTTTCAGAGTCTGGCAAACCAAAACGACGTTCGATCCCGAGAGATACATTCGTTCCCTAATGGCAAAAAGCCCCGAAATAAAACGGTACTTACCAACCTGAAAAACTCAAAAAACTCGGACAAAACCCTTGCGGAGAACTCAGATGTCTCTGTGTTTTAAAAAAGACCGCGCGTAAGAACCTCGGAAGGGATTTTGAAACACAGAGACCCAGAGTCACAGAGAGCGGACGGGAAAGAAACCCGGAGTGGGAATTCTAAAAGACACTGGAAGGCTCACCTCCGTGTTCTCTGTGCCTCTGTGTTTTAAAAAAGACCGCGCGTGGACGTCGGCTTTGTAACATGAAAAAAGGCCGGGGAATGAATCCCCGGCCTTTTGTACTTTTTAGTTTGTGCGGTAAAGCTTACGGCTAAGCGAGTTGAGGTTGAGATGCAACTGGCTAGCCGAGCCCGCGCCGGATTTACTTCGCTGGTGGAAGAATGACCGAATCGATTACGTGGATCACGCCGTTGCCAGCGTCAACATCGGTTGCAAGGATCTTTGCACCGTTGACGTAAGCTGCACCGTCTTTGACAGTGATTTCTACTTTGCCACCTTGGAGGGTTGCTGCAGACTTGGCCTTGACCGCATCTTCAGAGTAAACGCGACCATCGACTACGTGGTACAAAAGAATTGCTTTGAGCTTTTCTTTGTTCTCTGGCTTGAGCAACGACTCAACGGTTCCCTTTGGCAACTTGCCGAAAGCTTCGTCGGTAGGAGCGAAGACGGTCAAAGACTTTTCACCACTGAGTGCATCGACAAGGCCAGCTGCTTTCGCTGCTGCGAGCAATGTCGAGAACTTGCCTGCTTTGGTTGCAACTGCTGGAATGTTATCCGATGCTGGGAGGATAACGGAGTCAATGACGTGAATCACACCGTTTGTGCAAGCGATATCCGTTGCGACAACATTCGCGCCGTCAACCGATACCTTGCTGCCATCGACTTTAACATCGATGCGTTGACCGTTGAGCGACTTCGCGCCCTTGAGTCCAACAACGTCCTTCGCCATGACCTTGCCTGGTACGACGTGGTATGTCAAAACAGCTTTGAGCTTTTCTTTGTTTTCTGGCTTGAGCAACATCTCAAGCGTTTCCTTAGGAACCTTAGCAAACGCGTCGTCGGTTGGTGCGAATACAGTGAATGGACCAGGTCCGTTGACTGCATCGATCAAACCAGCTGCGGTCAAAGCCGTAGCAAGAGTCTTGAACTTGCCAGCTTCGACAGCTGTTTCAACGATGTTCTTTTCAAAACCAAACGCAGTGGTCGAGGCAACGCTCAGCAGAGCACCCGCGATAATCTTCGATAACTTCTTCATAGCAATCACTCACACCTATGGAAGGAAACTTGACGGATACTACCTGAACGGCTCGGGCAGCAAACTTAAACCCGAACGGGTCAAGCCCCACTGGGCTTTCGAATCGAGCCTCGCTTGGGACATGTGACTGTATGAAGGCTGTCAAGCGGTCGAGTCGATATTTAATCGCCATGGGTGTCAGAGGTTTATTAATAAATGCTATCGGGGATTGACTCACTACTACAATGTCAGCCGACGCTTTCGGACGGAGAGCTTGACGGTCGTGGGACTTGAAGGCCAGTGAACTTGAAGGTCAGAGAACTTGATTGTTGAGGAGTAAGATTTCGAATGGGGAATGAGCCACAATTGCCAAGTTCTGATTCTCAAGTTGTTGATGGTTCGGGTGCGAACGAATCAGTGCGTTTTAAAGCAGTCGTCCTGGGGTCTTATGGTGGGATAGGCCAAGCGATATGCAAGGCGATTAAGGAAGCGGGTGGCGAAGCTTTTTTGATCGGTCGAGATGCGGAGCGATTAAGAGCCCAAGCTACCGAGTTTTGCTGGGGGTGTTTTGTTGGGGATGCGAGTGATTGGGATGGTATGGTTCAAGCGGCGAACGCCGCCGATGAGCATTTGGGTGGATACCACTCCGTGATTCACTTGGCAGGTTCCGTGTTGCTCAAGCCGATTCATTTAACGAGTCGCTCAGAATGGGATAGCGTAATCAACACGAATCTTACTTCTGCAGCCGGGGTCTTGAGGGCATTTGTGCCGAAGTTCAGGGATGGGGGATCGGTGGTGCTGATGAGTTCGTCGGCGGCTTCTATCGGTTTATCGAACCACGAAGCCATTGCGGCAGCGAAGGGTGGAATTGAGGGGTTAGTGCGGTCAGCGGCGATGACTTATGCAGCGAAGCGAATCCGGGTCAATGCTATTGCGCCCGGGTTGGTGCAAACGGCTTTGACGCAGCGAGTTTGGAGTAATCCTCGCAGCGCAGAGGTTTCTCTCGGAATGCACCCCTTGGGTCGCTTCGGGGAACCGGATGATATCGCCAGAGGGATTTTCTTTCTTGCTGATCCCCGCAATGACTGGATTACCGGCCAAGTTCTCCAGATCGACGGTGGACTCGGGTCCCTTAAAGCGATGTCGGCCGCCAATCGTACGGGTTGACCCACGGGCAGGGATCTGTTCCGATATTTGCTGTCTCGATCCCTGAAAAGAACAGCCGAACCGTGATTTATTTCGACAATAACGCCACAACACAAATTGACCCGAGGGTTGCTGAACAGCTGTGCGAAGAATATCGGAGCCGAAGGGTTAATCCGAGCAGTCAGCATGCGGGGGGCAGGCAAGCTCGCAAGGTGGTCGAAGATGCGCGTGAGAGGATTCTTGTAGGACTCGGGGCTCGCATGCGCGGTATGCACAGCGATTCCTTGATTTTTACCAGCGGTGGAACGGAAGCGAACAATTTAGCAATCTTTGGGATTGCAGCGATGAGACCGGGTTCATTGGTCGTATCCTCGATCGAGCATCCAAGCGTATTGGCCGCGGCCGAAAGGCTTGGGCAACTTGGCCGATGCGTTCGCTATTTGCCTTGTGATTCTTCTGGCCGGATCAATCCTGGGCCGTTGAAGACTTGGATGCAAGATGGAGAGCAGATAGCGTTGGTTTCGTTGATGTTAGCAAACAATGAAACCGGAGTAGTTCAACCACTTGAATCCGTTGTCGAGATTTGCAAACCGCACGGGATCCCAGTTCATTGCGATGCAGTTCAGGTGCTTGGTAAGCTACCGTTGTCTTTTGAGAACCTTGGGGTCGATGCGATGAGCGTCACGGCCCACAAGCTCCATGGGCCGGTCGGGATTGGAGCGTTATTGGTTCGGCATGGGATTGCAATCGAACCGATTCTTTACGGAGGTTTCCAGCAGTTGGGTGTAAGGCCCGGTACGGAGAATCCGGCATTAGCGCGCGGGTTTGCCATCGCCACCGAGTTGGCTTGTGGGGAACTAGCAGAGAGAAGCCATCGCATGGCAGAGCGACGCAAGTGGCTTGAGGATCTATTGCTCAGAGCGCACAGTTCAGGAGTCATCAACGGCCAGGAAGCGCAGAGGCTTCCTCATACCATCAGCATCGGGTTTCCGGGTGTTGACCGACAAGTTCTGCAATTAGCGCTCGACCGAGTCGGAGTCGCTTGTGGAACCGGTTCCGCTTGTGCTAGCGGTTCAAGTCAACCATCGCACGTATTACAAGCTATGGGGTTGAGCCCCGAAGTTATTCGAGGCTCGATTCGTATAAGCTTGTCTCACGAAACGAGCGAAGAGGAAGTGTTCGAAGGAGCGGCGCGGATCGTCGAAGCAGTAGAGCGATTGCGCCGCCTTCATTGATTCCGTTAGCCAGCCATCGCAATGGGGCGATCGATTTCGAGTTGGTCGCAGACGCGTTCCAAGAGCCGATCGGTTGTGAAGGGCTTTTGCATGAAGTCGTCGGCACCGGCCATTCTCAAATCGGCGATCTTGTCCGATTCAACCATACCCGAGATGCATAAGATCTTCACCGTGTCCATGGTGCGATCCGATCGAACTCGCTGGCATACTTCGCGACCGTTGATATCGGGCAGCATCACGTCAAGGACGACCAAGTCTGGTCGGAATTCTTTGACTTGCATTCCGGCATCGAAGCCATTGTTTGCCGTGCGGATATCGAATCGACCATCTCGTTCGAATGTGTCTCGCATCAGATCTACCAGATCTTGATCGTCGTCGACGATCAGCAATTTCTTCTTGCCGCTTTCAAGTGCATCGGTTGGGATACCGTTGTCTTTCATGAAGACGAAGAGTTGATCGCGAGGGATTCGACGGAATCGACTTCCCGGTACGCGAAATCCCTTGAGGGTGCCGTTGTCGAAACAACGGATAATCGTTTGCTGGCTGACTTTGCAAATCTTGGCAGCCTCGCCAGTGGTAAAGACTGTTTTTGTAGTGGACATGGGACTCAACCATCCTTGTTGAACGCTCACGACCCGCCGACGCGTTACCGCAACGGGTCTATCCTGTAATTCCAACCAGGCTCGCCGATCTTACCAAGCTTGCCTTGGACCTCGGGGAGGATAGACAAGTTCCGTAAGAGAGGTCAAGACGGATTTAAGACAAGTAAGCCAAACATTTTCGAGAAGATAGGCGGTTCCCAAAGATGGGTAACCGCCGTTAGCTGCATCGGCTTAGGGGGAGTGCGAGGTCTGGAGCCTTCAGCACGAGATTGAGGGCCTTGGGGCACTACTGTGCAAGTACATTTACTTTGCCGTGATCATCGCAGTGACCGTTGTGTTGGTGGTGCAAATGTCCATCGACGAGGTAATCGACGTGATCCCCATGGGGAACTGCAGGGTGACCGCAATCCGGTCCATGTACGTGCCCGGCTTCGTGTCCATTGCAAACGTGTCCGCCAGTGCAAGCCGAAGGGTTCGCGGCGCTGACTTCGATCGCGTGCTCTTCGATCTTTCCGGCAGAAGTCGGATGGTGAAGGTGCCCGTCGTGCAAGTAATCCACGTGCCCATTGTGCTCGATGGCGGTATGGCCGCAACCTTGGCCGTGCACATGGTCGTGGTGGTCATGGTGATCGTGGTTTGTAGACATAGTGAATGCTCTCCGTTGAAAAAGGAACGATATAACGGTGTGAAAAGAACGATTTGTAAGTGAGTGCGTACGGGTCAGAGCGACTCTTCTCCGTGTGCTAGGCCGTTGGAGATAAGGTTTTTGATGTGCTCGTCCGACAGGGAGTAATAAATGTGTTTCCCCTGCCGACGACTTCGGACAATCTTTTCGATGCGAAGAAGTTTCAAGCGTTGGGAGATTGCTGGCAAGTTATCGCCCAATCGTTGTGTAAGTTCCGTTACGCACATTTCTCGTCGTGCGAGAAGTGCGAGGAGTTGCAATCTGCTGGAGTCTCCCAGAGCCCGAAAGATCGCTGCGGCCCGCGAGCATAAATCGATATCGATCAACGGTTCGTGCGTCGAAGGATGCGGGTGACCATCACAAGGAATGGCGTTACCGGCTGTATCGCAGGCAACGTCGTCCCCAGCAGCGTGGGCTTGATCCTCGCGCTTCGATGGGCCAGCTTTTTTCGCAGTAGCTCGTTTCATGGCTCTCTAAGTCATTTCCGATTGACGATCAAACAGTTGCTTAGTTGATTGAATGTTTGATTGTAAGCCGCTGTTTTGGGGCGGTCAAGGGAATTTTCGGGAAACTCAGGCCGGGGCGGATTTTGAAACACAGAGGCACAGAGACACAGAGATCAGACCGGAAGGCTCCCCTCCGTGTTCTCTGTGCCTCTGTGTTTTAAAAACGACCGCGCATACAAACCATGAAAGGATTTTGAAACACAGAGACACAGAGTCACAGAGATCAGACCGGAAGGTTCCCCTCCGTGTTCTCTGTGTCTCTGTGTTTTAAAAAAGACGCTGTGTTTTAAAAATCTCTAGGTTTTAAAAATCTCTAGCGGCTCGCAGGGCTTGGTGGTCGCCGCCGCTCCTGCATCTTGGGTACCCCCTCAACCAGTCGGTTTGTACTCCCGGGCTCTTTGAATAACTCAAATGTGTCGTACAGCTCCCCAACGGCTGTTCTCGCTTCATACGTGAGCTTCGTCCCGTCGAGCGTGATGACTTGATACAGCTGTGTGTCTTCTCCCAGCCGAACCATAAATGGTTTGGGGTCAACGTTATACATCTTCGGTCCACTGACGCTCACGACGTAGACTGTCCCGTAGTGTTCGTCGTATTTCGTCAATCCTTCCGGTTCGTTGGAGACTTCGCCCGCCGGCAAGCCGTTTGCTTTAGCGATATCCACCGGGGTGCGTAGTCCTGTCCGTCCATACGAATGGTCGTGTCCTTGTAGCACCAAGTCGACTTTGTATTTGTCCAAGATAGGTTTCCAAGCTTTTCTCAATGCGGCATTATCGCGATCTTTGGCGGTCGAAAAAATCGGATGATGAAACGATACGATTACCCATGGCTTGGTATTTCCACTCAGCTCTTTTTCCAGCCATGCGGCTTGTTCGACATGTTGAAGATTGCTGTTGAGAATGACGAACTTGGCGTTTTGATAATCGAAGCTGTAGACGGTTTCCTCCAAACCCACAGGGGCTTGCTCAGGAAGCGTAAATTGTGGCCGCCAATGCCGGGTCAACTCCCGCATGCCGTCTTCTCTCTTATGTTGTTCGTGATTGCCGACTACCGGTACGTTAGGGATCGTCGCATTGAGCCAAGCACCGGCGCCGAACCACTCGCCCCAGTCTGCGTCGGATTCCGCAGTGTTGATCAAATCCCCTGCATGCAACATGAAACGTGCTTTTGGGGCATCGCTGTAAGCTTCTCGGATCACTCGTGACCAGTGGCTTCGCAAGTTGTTCTGCGCATCGCCGAAATAGATGAAGGAAAATGGCTGCTCGCTGTGACTCGCTGTCGTAAAGTGAAACCATTCGCTCCAGTTCACCGAGTCTCCAACTCGGTACGCGTACTTGGTCCCCGGTTGCAAGTCTTTAAAAACAACACTGTGGTAATGTGCCATGTTCAAGTCCGTTTTGAGGGGGGTGGCGGTCGCTTCCACACGAACGGCTTGTTTCTCAAACTCAGGACCATGCGTCGCTACCGCGATCTCCGCAAACCCTTTTTCGATCTCGTTGCTCGTTCGCCATGTGACCGCTTGGCTAGTCGTTGGATCGGCAGCGAACGTCAAAATCACTCGATCGGGTATGTTCGATGGGGCAAACATCTCGGCCGGCTTGACTTGCCTTGGCTTGTGCTCGTGGTCTTCCCCGTCATGTCCCATCGCCCAATTGCTGCCGATCAACAAAGCGCTGCCGAGCAACAGAGCCTTACCGAGCAATAACGCACTGCCATTGCATACGCGCCCGGCAGATACGATACGTAATAGCATCCCTGGGATACTTGCAAGGCTTGGATTCATCATGGTTTTTCATTCTCGAAAGATGTATGCGTTGATCGGCCACGAACAAACCACTTGGATTCGCACCAACGAAGTATCTCATGAAGTACCGCTGCTGCGAACCAAGTCGCCGCAACACTCAATAAGATCATTACAACGTTTAGTGTTGTTCGCGCGTTCTCACCAAGCAGTTTCTTTGCTCCGACCAGAAATATCCCATGCATAAGATAAAATTCGTACGAATATCGCGCGAAGAGTTTGATGGGATTCGGGACTTTACCCACGAACTGTGCGGCATAAACCCCTAGAAGTCCGATCGTAGGATAACCCAGAATGCGATTTGGGATCGCAAGTGCCATTAGCAGTCCGATCACGGGCCAGCGAAGTCGAGCCCAACTTTTTGATTTGCTGAAACCGACCGAAACATAGAATGCTAAAGCATGCGCAAAGTAGCTTTCGAACTCGTTGATCATGACGATCGCCAAGCAAAGCAAACTGCACAATGTTACTCCTTGTATGAGTCGGTCGAAGCATTTGAATAGATAGATGCTGAAATACAAAGCGATCAGCAAGCCGATAAACCAAGTTGCAACGTTGACCATGTCGGTCATAAAGTACATCCCTTGACCAGTCATCTGCCAGAGAAACTGTAAAGGGTCGATCTGTTTGTAACCCGTTAAAGCCGTCGCGGCAAAGGCTGCCACGGTGACGATCCAATAGGCGGGATAGATCCGCAGGAGCCTTGCAAAAAGCCATTCGGACGAAGTTCGAGTATCTCCTCCGATCAAAGCACCACTGATTGCCAGAAAGATTGAAACACCTATTTGACCGATATCGAGCCCGTAGATCTTGGTCCAAGCCGAAGAGGAGCCCCAGAGCGATTGAAGATGACTTGTGAGAACCAGCAGCAATGCGAATACACGCAATGCATCGAAGCCTTCAATTCTGCGCTGCTTGATCTGACGCTCGGCGTTATTCGGTTCTTCGATTTGAAGTTCTTTCACCGACACAGTTCGTGCCTTTGCATTGAAGGCTAACCGGACATGTTCACAACAAAGACATGTTACGACTTAGGACGCTTGAACAATAAGACGATGCTTCTCGAACGCCCGTAAGCTTCATTCGTATCAAACGCGGAAACCAATTCCCAGCCTAGCTCTCCTAGTTCGTTCATCAAGCGATCAAGTTCACTACTTTCGACCTTTCCACCCCAGAGCCCTTTGGTCTCCATTTGTACGGATTTGTATTCCCAACGCATTGTGTTTTGCTCCATGAGCGGAATATCAATCAAGGAAATTTCAACGGGTTGCGATGCGAGCTAGTGTGTCGTTACGGCAAGCCTTTGATTAAACCAATGCGCAAATCACAGACATTGGTGTGGGTCGGGCCTGTCTCTAAGAGATGCCCTGAGTCTTTAAAGATACCATAGGAATCGAATTGATCCAACGCTGCTCGCACTTCTGCGACCTTAGACCCGTGAGAGAGTAACCAATCACGGTCGATCCAAGCACCCGCGCAAGGTGTATTGCCGTCCTCGCCATCGGTTCCCCCTGAGACAATCGCAAAATCGGACTGACCGCTGAGGATCCGTTCCGCAAAGCGATCCAAAGCTTCGCTTGTAGCCTCCGTTGCAGATTCGTTACCTTGACCTGATTCTTTTTGTATTGTCCGCAAAATGCTGTAACCCACCGAAAGGATCAAATGCAGATTTCGTCCACCGCGTCGAGAAGTGGTCTTTACCGGATCGCTCGCCGGCAACACTACCGTAGGCTCACCCCCTGATACGATGCCTGAACCAACAGGCTTTATCGCCAATCGTTCTAATAACGTTTTCCCGAACCGATCGGCCAATCCATCTCCTGCGATATTCGATTCGGTTTCGATGCGATAGCCTAACTGAGCAGCTCGCTGTGCGGCTGCCGTGACGGCTGTCTGATTGTTAGCTAAGACATACACGGGGCGCAATTTCTGGGTGAACCGCCGACTTTCCTCCGCCTCGGATGCGACTTCGAGATAGCCCTCGTTATTAATACCCACTGCGTCTGGCTTTGCACGGTCCTCGACACGGATACGATCTTCTAGCAGCTTGCGCACCGCGCAAAACTCACCTGGAAGCAATCGATCTAGTACGCTCAAGGCCAGGACCGGGTCGGGAGGTGGGTTCTCGATCGTTGGGCCTGAGCCGATCAATTCGAGTGGGTCACCGAGCACATCGGAGATCATCAACGTGATCAATGTTTTAGCTTTGCATTGCCGCGATAATCCACCACCTTTGACTTTGCTCAAGCAACGGCGGACGGCATTGAGCTCTTGAATGGTCGCTCCACGCAACGATAACGCTGCGGTGATTTGAGCTTTGGTTTCCAAATCGATCCCTTCGATCGGTGCACAAAGCAACGCTGAGCCACCGCCGCTCAATAAAAACAACACGACATCGTCCGGTTCACATCTTTCAACCCACCTTAGGATTTCTTGAGTACCTGCAACTGAGCGCTGTGTCGGTGAATTGATCCCCGCCGGACGAGCTTCGAATACCGTCAGCTCTGTGCAAGGGACTCGACGGTCGATCACCAGTCCCTGCGGTATGGAACCTTCTGGTACATTGATCCACCCACCGATTCGTTTACTGAGATCAGGGTCGGCATTGGTGTTTATCTTCAAAACATCGACAAGTCCATGCAGCATCCCTGCGCATGCTTTGCCTGCTCCGACGATCACGATCCGGCGGGCGTCGCGAAGATCATAACGATCCTCACGGATGGTCAAGAAGCGGCCATCCCACTTGCATGCGGCTTGCATCACCCGTTCGGCACGCACGGCATCAACCCCGGCATGCCAGATGTTCAGTGCGTCTTGTGCTAACGATCCCAAGGTTTGCTCCGTCTATTTTAAGTTTGAAGAAAAGTCTAGTGTATGTGCGTCTGAGGGAGGACGGGAGGACCGAAGGATGGAAACACAGAGGCCTTTTTTGAAACACAGGGACCTTTTTTTTGAAACACAGAGACACAGAGACACAGAGATTGGATCGGAAAGAAACCCGTGGTGGAATTTTAAAAGACACCGGAAGGCTCCCCTCCGTGATCTCTGTGCCTCTGTGTTTCCAACGTCCGCGCGTTTTTTGAAACACAGAGACACAGAGACACAGAGATTGGACCGGAAAGAGACCTGGGGTGGAATTTTAAAAGACACCGGAAGGTTCCCCTCCGTGTTCTCTGTGCCTCTGTGTTTCCAACGTCCGCGCTTTCTTTGAAACACAGAGATACAGAGTCACAGAGATTGTATTACAACGAGAGCAGGTACTTGAAAAGTTCGATGCGTTGGCGTTCGTCGAGCGTATCGAGCAAACCGACAGGCATGAACGAGTTCTCCGAGAGTTTGAATTCTTCGATATCGGATTTTGAGACTTCGATCGTCTCCGTTGCGGTGCGAATCGACAAGCTGCTATCACCTTCGTTCAGCAATAATCCAGTGATGATTTGGCCATCGTTGGTCCGTACCACTCGGGCTTGATAGTCCCGGCCGATGACGGCGTTTGGATCGATGACATTTTCGATTGCGTACTCGATTCCTTTGGCGCCGGTCCCTTGAAGATTCGGGGCGTATTCTGATCGGATACCGTTAGCCGTATTGTTTTCGGCGGGCGCGTGACACGCTGCGCAAAGCTTATCGAAGTGTTTTTTACCAGCACCGGCATCAAAAGCCCACAGCGGAGCTCCGCGATAGGCTTGGATGCTCTTGAGAATCTCTTCCTTCATGGCCTCGCTACCGGTGCGGACTTGCCCCCATTCCTGCGCAATCCTTCCAAGGAGTTTTTCATCGCCGAGGAGGGCCATTTGACGGGCATAGTATGCCGTCAGGGCTTCGCGAGGAATCTGTTTTTTCGCCATGGCATCGAGCAGAGCGTTCGCCCAATTCACTCGGCTCGTGAGCAAGTCCATTGCCGAGCCGATTGTGTCGGGTGTAAGGCTGCTGTAGCGTTTGAGTACTTCGCTGGCGATGTTCGGTTTGTCGTATTGGCGGAGTAAGCTCAGTGCGCGATTGGCAAGCTTCGGTTCGTCGATCGCATCGATCAACAACGGTATGTTTTGTTCGGAGTTGTCTTTTTGAAGTATTTCCATCGCTTGGGATCGCTGAGCGATCGACGGGTCGTTCTTCAATCGTTCTCGAAGTCGCGCGAAGAGCGACGCGTCTCCAAGTTGAGCGCCGACTTTTTCGGCAAGATTGCGGATGCCTGCATCTGGGGACTGATACAGTTTTTGAGAAATGGTATTCCAAGCTAGGACTGGGCGAGTAGCTCGTTGTCCTCGCATGGCGAGCTCGAAAAGTTCGAGATTCTTTCGCAATGCGCTGATACCCCCTTGGTGCATCTCCGCTGCCATGGCTTCCCTACCTGCGTCGGTTGTACGTGCGGCATACCAAAGGATGTTATCGCGCAGCGAAGTAATCGGAGTTGAAGTGGATAGGCTCAAGGCGCGATATTGATTCCCTTCCCACTGCTTGCCGATGGCTTGCCATAACAACACAGGTAGGTCGCGGTCGACTTGATTTTCGGATTGAAGGCTTAGTGTTTCGATTGCTTCCCAAGCCTCTGGGCCTTGGAGACGTCCTGCTGCGAGTGCTAATTCCCGGCGTACGAGCAAGGATGTTTCTTTCGCGGCTAGGTTCGGAAGAGCGGATGGGTCGGAAAGGGAACGGACTCCCCAAGATCGAACCATTTCGTGCGAGTCGTTAAGCCATCCTGCGATGTCATCGGGACTCGCAACGCGCAGGGAGATCAATGCCCACAGCGAGGTTAAACGAGATCGTACAGCAGCGTTGTTAATAGAGGTGTTCGCAGTGTCATCGCTGTCGGCTTCGCCGATTTTGCGAATCGCTTCGATCAATTCTTTAGGGATAGCTTTACCAGCATATCGTGTCGAGAGGACATTTCGTGCGGTTCGGACGTGCCAGTCGTTGGGGTGGCTCAGTGCTGCGACTAGCTCCGCATCGCTTGCTTTCGACCAGTTGCAGCGAGCTGGTTTGAAGGTCGCATCGTACTTCATCCGGTAAACTCGTCCGTTACCTCGATCCCAGACTTCGACACCTGGATTATGGCAGTGGCGAACGTCGACCCAATCGGTCATGTACATCGCTCCATCGGGGCCAACAGCAAGATCGACACCGACGAATGCGGGGTCACTGCATAGAAACACATCTTGGCCAGCATGAATGGTGTTATACCCACCTTGTTCGCGTCGGAGGATTTGCTGGTTGAGTTGATGACCGTGCAAGTTATGGGTAAGCAGGCGGTTCCGGTACTCCGATGGCCAGTTATCTCCGAGGTAGATCGCAGTTCCTACGTGCGAATGTCCGCCGTAGACTTCTCCTGTCCCAGGCTTACCTGCCCCCCCTTCACCGGAATCGTATCGTGCTGAGGCGAGCAAGAAATTTTGAAGGTGCGGTGCGGTTGGGGCGCCGGTATTCGAGATGAAGTTCGCGTAGCCGCTGTTGACTTGGTTCCAGTAGTGGCCTCCGTGCATGACATGGGTTGTGCCACCTTTGCCCCAAAAGCTGCGGCAGTGCGTCATGAAGAACTGACCATGTTCGTCGTAGTCCACCCCCCACGGGTTGCTTGTTCCGTGTGCGAAGACTTCGAAGCGATGCGAAACAGGATCGTAGCGCCACACACCGGCTGCGAGGTAGGTTCGGTCTTCTTCCCGCGTTCCTGGTTTGCCAATCATCGAGGTGTTGAAGACACCTTGCGTGCCGTATAGCCAACCGTCGGGGCCCCAAACGAAGCTATTGAGCGTCTCGTGCGTATCGCCGAATCCAAAGCCATCGAGGAGGATTTGAGGTTCGCCATCAGGGCGGTCATCCCCATCACGATCCGGGATGAAAAGTAATTCAGGTGCAGCGCCGACCCAAACACCACCATGTCCTACTTCGATACCACTGGCGAGATTGAGTCCTTCATGAAAGACTTTGCGGGTTTCGAACGAACCGTCTGCATCGCTATCTTCGAGGATCACAATTCGGTCGAGCCCTTCGCCCGCCGGACGTTTTTGTGGATACGAATGCGCCTCGAGAACCCAAAGCCTGCCTTGGGGGTCAAAAGCGAAGGCGACAGGCTGGTGGATTTGCGGTTCTGCGGCGATCAGATCTACCGAGAAGCCTTTGGGGACGAACATCTTCTCCAACGCTTCGGCAGCAGCTAAGTTTGGTGTAGAGTTCGTTGTTGGAGATGCCTTTGGGTTCGGCACAAGATGATTCAGGATGGCGTTAAACGTGCTGCGAGGCCCTTGCTCGATCGAAACGGTCGGGGCTGGAGGTTGATCATAGAAACGGAAATCGTCGAAGTTCATGTGGCCCCATCCTCCGGCGTTCTCATCCACCAAGCGAACGGCGATGCGTTTCCCGATATGCTCGCGCAGGTCGACTGCGATGCGACGCATCTGCTCTTGATCGGCACCCGAAGCTTTGGCGATGACCTTTGATTTCGGTGCGTTTGAGTCTGAATTGTTTTGTGAATCTTGCTGATCGGGTTCGATCAGCAGGATTTCGAGGCGGGTGCTATCGGCTTTTCCTCCGCCGAAAAGAAAACCTGCGTAGGGATGGGTTACGGGAAAGGGGGTTGATTCGAGGGTGCCGGTGCCTGCATCTTGGACGATCTCATAGCCGCCGATGAAGTAGTCTCCGACCTTGTTGCTCTTTTGGGTTGGCCATCGCTTGCTGATGCCGTCTTGATTGACAGGTTGTTTATCGAACGCGTTTCCTTTCGCTGTCCAGCCTTCCAGGGTACCAAGTTCAAAACCCAAGTTTAGAGGTTTGTTGTCTGGGCCAACGGGGGTGAACCCTTCTGCTTGGTCTTCCGATGCATTCTCGTCGGGGCTGGTTTGTGCCAATTCGAAGGGGGCAAGCTTCGTGCGATCTTCATCGGACAGGGATTCAAGGGTGATATCGCGAAAGGCGATGCGTGTTTCAGGCCCTGAATGCAATTGAAATGCGAGGCTTCCGGAGAGATCGCGTTCGGATAGTTGCTGATCGACAAGCGAGGAGAACAAGGAACCGTTGACATAGACATCGATTTGCTCTCCGATTGCAACAATCCGGTAATCGTTCCAAGCGTTTTCGCGAAACAAAACAGGATAGTGATGCAGGGGGGCGAACCGCTCTGAACGTTTCTTTCCATCGGGCAAGATTTGAACGCGTTCACCACGTTCGACGAGCAAGGCACGGCCATGTTCATCATAGATACGGCCCAACCAAGTGCTACCCATATCGAGATCGGCTTGGTATCCAGAAACATGGTCGACGTTATCAACTTGGCATCGAATCTGAATACCAGAGTTCGCGGCTGGCAAACCGGAGATGTGAAACTGCAAACGCAGTTCGAAGTCTTTGAGTTTGGCAGGTTGCTTGTCGGTACCTCGGAATACCAACCAAGTGTTCTTATTGAGCGTTTTACCTTGCGGTATTTCGCCGACGATATTGCCTTGTTCGACTCGCCAGTGGTTGGTATCCCCTTCCCATCCTTCGAGCGATTTCCCATCAAAAATCGAATGTGGTTCTCCTCCGAGTGCGACACTTCTTGTCGTTAAGCCCGTGACTTGCGCGGTGCTCACGAGGGCAAGCACGGGGCAGATCAATGAGAGGAGTGCAGAGGAAATCGCTGACGAAATTGACGGGTAGCGCAACGAGCGAATAAGGAACGGCATGGGGGGATGCCTCCGAGTAAGAGCAACGAGAATCGTTAAGGCAACGGGCAAATGGTTAAGGACTTGAATTCGGTTTGCGAGCCCGGGTCATGGCCTTGCAGCATGATGGTTCCAGCTTCGGTACGAAGTCCTTTTCTGGGGTTATCATTTGCGGCGCGGGTGTCGGTCCAAAGAACGACCGGTACACCTTCGACCCAAGTTGCGAAGGTGGGGCCATCGGCTACGATCGTGATATGAACCGGTTTACCTTCGTCACTGAGGACAGCTTTGGCATTTTGGCGACGGAAGATCGAGCCGGAGCCCGCATCGACTGCGCGTCGTCGATCATCTTTGAATCCGTGATGGATTTGGCATTCGTAGCCGTTCATGTCTTCGCCTGGGATGCAGCGAAAGAAGATTCCCGAGTTCACGTTTTCCGTCAAAGTCAGCGCGGTGGCTTGCAAGCACATGTTGGCGTGTGGTTGGAGGAGTTCGATATGACCTCGTCCACCTTTGAGGAGAATAGTTCCAGCGTCGCTGAACGTCGCTTCGATCGCTCCTGCGGGCTCGTTCCAGTCACTTTTGTTTGCGTTGGGAAGAACGCTGTAGCCGATGGGGCGAATACGTATATTTCGGAATCGGATCTTGCCTTCGCGAAATTGCAAACCGATTTTGCCAGCTGAAAGGCCAGTGGTGTCGTTGTAGTCGACCGATTGTTGTCCGTTTACCCAGCATTGAATGTGGCCTTGATCGACCAATGCATGCAGTGAATGCCATTCTTGCCCCACCGGTTCATCG
>Ga0315908_10001469_pt1 | contig 17660 bp, 11 predicted proteins | sample LakEriMetagenome_12_FD_203520 | JGI IMG/M metagenome (GOLD analysis project Ga0315908, IMG submission 203520) | Freshwater fungal communities from buoy surface, Lake Erie, Ohio, United States - Buoy 4 MA124 | ecosystem: Environmental > Aquatic > Freshwater > Lake > Lake biofilm | place: USA... | reverse complement strand
ACCGACTTTTGCTGCCCGTCCGAGGTGGTGACCGTGTCCACAAGATCGGCCTCCGTCTCACCTGCCACGAACAAGGGCAGATCCGACCCCATCGCAAAGCCACCGTCCACAAGGGCATCAAGCCCGAACAGCACCTCTTCGCCCTCGCGGAAGTATTCCGAAATCACATTGTCTCCGGTGGCATCTGCGGGCAGTTTTGCCCCGGTGAACCGGTCAATCTTCTGGAAATAGCCGCCCGGCGGTACGGCAAACTCGGTGCCGCCATAGGTGGCGACTGCCTCTTTCATGAACTCTTGAAAGATCGGCACGCAGAGTGTGCCGCCAAAAGCGCCTTCGCCCAAAGACCGAGGCTGGTCAAAGCCCATATAGCAGCCCGCCACCACCTCAGAGCTATAGCCAATGAACCAGACATCCTTGGCATCATTGGTGGTGCCGGTCTTGCCTGCCACCGGAACCGGCAGCCTCACCCGCGAGCCTGAGCCCCGGATCACCACGCCCTCCATCATCGAGGTCAGCTGATAGGCGGTGATGGCATCCATCACCCGCTCACGGTCAGACTTGATGGTGACGCCCTGCCCCTTCGGCAAGGTCGGCAGTGCGCAATCGACGCATTGGCGCTGATCATGGCGATAGATCGTCTTGCCAAAGCGGTCTTGCACCCGGTCGACCAGCGTCGGCTCCACCCGCTCGCCACCGTTGGCGAACATGGCATAAGCCGCCACCATCTTGAACAGCGTGGATTCCTGCGCCCCGAGCGCATTGGCCAAGAACGGGTTCATGTTGGTGTAAACGCCAAATTTCTCGGCATAGCTCGCCACAAGATCCATGCCGATTTCTTGCCCAATCCGAATGGTCATTAGGTTTCGGCTTTGCTCAATCCCGGTCCGCAAGGGCGTGGGGCCGTAAAACTTGTTCGAGGCGTTCTTCGGCGTCCAAAGCCCCTCGGGTGTTTCAATCTCAATCGGCGCGTCCACGACGATGGTGGCCGGGGTGAACCCTGAATCCAAAGCGGCGGCATAAACGAAGGGCTTAAAGCTTGACCCCGGCTGCCGCGTGGCTTGTGTGGCGCGGTTAAAGACCGAAGCCTGATAGCTGAACCCGCCCTGCATGGCGATCACACGGCCCGTTTCCACGTCCATCGCCATCAGGCCGCCCTGCACCTCGGGCACCTGCCGCAAGGACCAGTGCTGAAAGCTGCCATCCTCTTCGCTGGTGACGGCGCGCACCATGACCACATCGCCCACCGATACCAGATCGCCGGGCACCTTGGCCTTCTTCGCCAGCTTCCCATCCTGCAAGAGCTTGCGCGCCCAGGTCACATCCTCGGCCGGGATGATCGGCTCTTGGCCTTGAAGATCACCCTCCATGCCAAAACGGGCGAAATCCTCGCCCAGTTCAAGGATCACCGCCGCCTGCCAGCCCTCAACATCGCGCGGCAGGTCTGGCACTTCCGCCAAAGCCGCGCGCCAATCGGCTTCGACCGCCAGCTTGTCAGCCGCAATCGTCTTGCCCGTGCCCCGCCAGATACCCTGACCGCGGTCATATTTCTCCAACCCGCGCCGCAGCGCCCGGGCAGCCACCGCCTGCAGTTCCGGCTCGACCGTGGCGCGGATCGACAGGCCGCCCCCGAAGAACTCTTCTTCCCCAAAAGTGCCCGACAACTGACGCCGAATCTCATCGGTGAAATAGCTGCGCGGCGGCAGCGCCTCGCGGAAGGCCGGATAATCGCCGTTCTGCACCGAGCGCAGCGGCTGCTTGCGCTCACTTAGATAGGCGGCCTCGTTGATATAGCCGTTTTGCCACATCTCGCGCAGCACATAATCCCGCCGTTCTAGCAGACGGTCCTTGCCGCGCACGGGGTGAAACTCACCCGGGGCCTTTGGCAACGACGCGAGCATCGCTGCTTCATGCGGGGCAAGAGCGGTCAGCGGCTTGTTGAAATAGGTCTGGGCGGCGGCGGCCACACCATAGCTGTTTTGACCGAGGAAGATCTCGTTCAGATAAAGCTCAAGGATCTTGTCCTTCGAGAGCGTCTCTTCCAGCCTTGTGGCCAGAATGATCTCTTTGATCTTGCGCTCAACACTGCGCGAGCCATCAAGAAGAAAGTTCTTCATCACCTGCTGGGTAATCGTCGACGCCCCGCGCAGATTTGCGCCCCGGCTGACAACCGCATCCCGAAAGGCCGAGATCATGCCCGTCACGTCATAACCCTTGTGGGTGTAGAAATGCTTGTCCTCGGCCGACACAAAGGCCTGCTTTACCAGCTCGGGGATATCCTCAGAGGCCACAAACAAGCGCCGCTCTTGGGCGAATTCGTCGATGATCCTGCCTTCGCCCGAATAAATCCGGCTGATGGTGGGCGGGGTATACTGGGCAAGGCTTTCATGGCTCGGCAGGTCTGACGAGTAGATATAGAAAATGCCACCAATCGACAGGGCCCCAAAGAGAAGCCCCATGGTTACCATGGTAAAGATGGCCCCGAAGAACGAGCCAATGAACCTGATCACGCCGGCAATCCCCACCGCAACGACATACGCCAATTTCGCCCTCTATAGGCGCGCCGCGACCAAAGGTCAAAACACGATCCGGGCGCGCGGCACATCATCTGCGGTCAGTCGCCGGCGGGGGCCGCTCGGGGCGCCAATCGGCTGATCGCCGCCTCCGCCTCGGCCCACGCCACTATGCCTGTGCGCAGCGCCTCGGCCATGCTGGAGCGCCAGCCCGGATCGTTCAGCCGCTTAAGATCCGAGGCCGAGGACATGAACCCCAGCTCAATCAGCAAAGACGGAATATCTGGCGATTTCAGCACCGAAAACCCGGCCTTCTGATGCGGCCTGCGGTGCATAGGCAGCCCCGCCTTTGTGATGGCACCTGCCAAGGTCGTGGCCAGCCGGTCGATCTTGGGTCCGGTTTCAGTGCGGGCCATGTCCATCAAGACCGTGGCCACCAAATCATCCTGCGCGGTCAAATCCACGCCAGCCAAGAGATCATCGCGGTCATGACGCTCGGCCAAGGCGGCGGACGCAGCATCGCTGGCCTCATCGGACAACGAATAGAGTGTCACCCCCACCGCCTCGCCCTCACTCAAAGCATCGGCATGCAGCGACAGCATCAGATCCGCCGCCGCCGCGCGGGCGATGGAAATCCGCGCCTCAAGAGGCACGAAATGGTCACTGTCACGCGTCATCACCACCTGAAACCGGCCGTCGCGCAGCAAGATTTCCTTAAACTCCCGCGCAAACTGCAAGACCAGATCGGCCTCGGTCTGGCCATCACGCTCGGCACCCGGATCAATCCCGCCATGGCCGGGGTCCAGAACCACAATCCACCGCCCCGGCACGCGCGCTGGCGGCTTGGCCAGATCGATGACATTGGGCATCCCCCAGCCGGGCAATTCGGGCTGGGCTGCGGCAGCCGCAAAGGCCTCAGCCGAAGTCGGGTCCAGCCGCAGCGCAAGCTTTGTGTCATTTTGTGTCGACATCTCAGCCAGCGACAGCGCCATTGGCCCCGACAGCTCCAACACAAGCCTCGACCAACCCGGCCGAAACACCCCCGCCCGCACCGCCCTCACATGGTTTGAGGTCTGCAGAACCCCCTCAACCCCCGTCCAGTCAACCTCGCGCACATCCAACACCAAACGCGGCGGATCGGCGCGGAACCGCACGCGCCACGGCACCGGCTGCGACAGCGAAAAGCGGATCTCAGCCCCTTGGCCCGCATCTCGGATATAGGATTGCGCGGGCTCGATCCGGGCCAAAGCAGAAAGCTCTTGCGCCCGCGCCCCAACGGGCAGGCACAGCGCCACCAACAAAATCGCGAGCAACCATTTCATCTTGGCAAAAATACTCAAAATCCGACCCATCGGCAAATCACCGACCTGTCATGAACTGTCGCAGCCTTTCGAGCCCCTCTGCAATATCTGACGTGGCCCGCGCATAAGAAAACCGCAGCGTGGTCCGGCCCCGAACAGGGTCAAAATCCAACCCCGGCGTGACCGCAACCCCTGCCCCGTGCAGGATGTCGCGCGCCAGCTGCAAACTGTCTGTCGTCAGGTCCGACACATCCGCATAAATGTAAAACGCCCCATCCGGCGGCGCGATGCGGTGGAAGCCTGCTTTCGGCAGCCCCTCCAACATCAACCGGCGGTTCTCGGCATAGACGGCGCGATTGGCCTCCAACTCATCGACACAGTCCAAGGCGGCAAGCGCCGCCACTTGGCTGACATGCGGCGGGCAGATGAACATGTTTTGCGCCAAGCGTTCGCAGGTGCGGATGTGATCCTCAGGCACCACCATCCAGCCAAGCCGCCAGCCGGTCATGCTGAAATACTTGGAAAAACTGTTGATGACATAGGCCTCGTCGCTGATCTCCAGCGCCGACACGGCACGATCCCCGTAATGCAGCCCGTGGTAAATCTCGTCCGACACAAAGGAAATCCCACGTCCAGCCGCATGATCCATCAGCGCCGTCAGCGCATTCCGCGACAGCATGGTGCCCGACGGATTGCCGGGCGAGGCGACGATCAGGCCCTTCAGATCCACCCCTTCCAAATCGGCGGGAACCGGCTGCAACCGGTTTTCCTCGCGCGTGGGGATTCCGACAGGCGTCAGGCTCAGCGCCCGCAAGATCTGGCGATAACTGGGATAGCCGGGTTCGCCCAAGCCCACACGGTCCCCCGCATCAAAAAGCGCCGAAAACGCCAAGAGAAAGGCCGAGGAGGACCCCGACGTCACGATCACCCGGTCGGGGTTCAGATCCACGCCATACCAGCGTTGATAAAGGGCCGCGATCCCCCGGCGCAGCTCGGGCAGGCCCAAAGCAACCGTATAGCCCAAGGGCTGCTCCAGCGCCGCCGCCACCGCAGCCCGTGCGGCCAAGGGCGCAGGCGTGCCGGGCTGGCCCACCTCCATATGGATGATGTGTCGCCCCGACGCCTCCAGCGCGCGGGCCTCCTCCATCACATCCATCACAATAAAGGGATCGACCTGCCCGCGTCTTGATCTTTGCATCCGCTGCCCCTTAAGCTCTCGGGCCATAGACCCTATGGCGGGCCAGATGGTCAAGCCCGCCGTCCCAAGATCAAAGGAAGCCTGATGCGCCGTTTTGTCCTTGCCCTCTCTGCCTGCCTGTTGGGCACCACCGCATTCGCCGGGGGTCTGGGCGAGATGACCGATGCCGAACGCGCCGCCTTTGGCGAAGAGGTGCGCAGCTATCTTCTAGAAAATCCGGAAGTTCTCGTTGAAGTGATGGATGTTTTGCAAGGTCGCGAAGAAGCCAACGCAGCCAACCGCGATCTTGAAATGCTGGCCACACACAAAGAGGCCATCTTCAACGATCCGGCCTCATGGGTAGGTGGCAACCCTGAGGGGGACATCACGCTGGTCGAATTCGTCGACTACCGCTGCGGCTATTGCAAAAGGGCCCATGACGAGGTGGCCGAACTGGTGAAAACCGACGGCAATATCCGCTTTGTTCTGAAAGAATTCCCCATTCTGGGGGAAGACTCGTTGAAGTCTTCGCAGTTTGCGATCTCGGTTTTGCAACTGCACGGGCCCGAGGCCTATAAAGCGGCGCATGACGCGCTGATTGCGCTGCGCGGCAACCCGGATGCGGCCACGCTCAGCGGGATGGCAACCGATCTGGGGCTTGACCCTGCTCCGATCCTTGCGCGCATGTCCACGCCCGAGGTGATGTCGGTGATCGAGGCCAACCATGCGCTTGCCACGACGATGGAGATTCAGGGCACGCCGACCTTCGTCATCGATCAGACCATGGTGCGCGGCTATGTGCCCCTGGATGGCATGCGCCAGATTGTGGCCGGGCAGCGCGGCTAACCGCCTGTCGGTTCAGGCCTTCTTGGCCTGAACCACCTTCTCGGCCAGCGCCTTGGCAATCGCAAAGGCGCCTTTGATGCGGTCGCCCTCCGACTTCATCTCGCCCATCAGAACCACCTTGTTGCCCTGCACCTTGGCCGCTGGCCCTTGTTCACGCAGGAACTCGACCAGCCCGGCCGGATTGGCGAATTTGTCGTTGTGGAACTGCAAGGTCGCACCCTTTGGCCCCGCATCAATGCGCGAAATCCCGGCGCGTTTGCACATCGCCTTGATCCGCACGATCAGCATCAGGGTGTTGACCTCTTTCGGGATCGCGCCAAAGCGGTCAATCAACTCGGCGGCAAAGCCCTCAAGCTCCACCTTGGTGGCAAGGCTGGACAGGCGGCGATACAGCCCCAGCCGAATATCCAGATCCGGCACATAAGCGTCGGGGATCATCACCGCGACCCCCAGATTGATCTGCGGCGACCAGCCGTCATCGACCTGCGCCAGCCCCTGCAACTCGCCCGATTTGATCTTGGCGATCGTCTCTTCCAGCATCTGCTGATAGAGCTCGTAGCCGACTTCCTTGATATGGCCGGACTGTTCTTCGCCCAGAAGGTTCCCCGCACCGCGCAGATCAAGGTCATGCGAGGCGAGGTTGAACCCCGCACCCAGACTGTCAAGGCTGGCCAACAGTTTCAGCCGTTTCATCGCCTGCGGAGTCAGCGGGCTGCGGGGTTTTGTGGTGAGATAACAATAGGCCCGGGTTTTGGCACGGCCAACCCGGCCCCGAATTTGGTACAACTGTCCAAGACCGAACATGTCGGCCCGGTGCACGATCATCGTGTTGGCGGTGGGAATATCCAGCCCCGATTCCACAATCGTCGTGGCCAACAGCACGTCATATTTGCCGTCGTAAAACTGGTTCATCCGATCATCCAGATCGCCCGCCGCCAATTGGCCATGGGCGGTGATGAAGGTGACCTCGGGCACATTGGACTTCAGCCAATCCTCAATCTCGGGCAGATCGGAAATCCGAGGCACGACCCAAAAGCTTTGCCCACCGCGGTAGTGTTCGCGCAACAGCGCCTCGCGGAGCGTCACGCCATCGAATTCCGAGACATAGGTGCGGATCGCCAGACGGTCGACCGGGGGCGTCGCGATGATCGACAGATCGCGCACCCCGGTCAGCGAAAGTTGCAACGTGCGCGGAATAGGCGTCGCGGTCAGCGTCAGCACATGGATGTCGGAGCGCAGTTCTTTCAGCCGTTCCTTGTGCGTCACACCAAAGTGCTGCTCTTCGTCGATGACCAGAAGGCCAAGGTTCTTAAACTTCACACCCTTCGCCAACAGCGCATGGGTGCCGACGACGATATCCACCGTCCCTGCCCCCATCATCTCCCGCGTCAGGTTGGCCTCTTTGGCACTGACAAAACGAGACAGCGGTCGAACCGAAATCGGGAACCCGCGGAAGCGTTCGGCAAAGCTGCGGTAATGCTGGCGGGCAAGCAGCGTGGTCGGGCAGATCACCGCAACCTGCATGCCCGACAAAGCCGCCACAAAGGCCGCGCGCATCGCAACCTCGGTCTTACCAAAGCCGACATCGCCGACGACCAAACGGTCCATCGGGCTGCCCTTTTCAAGGTCTGCCACCACATCGGCAATCGCCGTCAACTGGTCATCGGTTTCCTGATAGGGAAAGCGCGCTGCAAAGGCCTCCCACAAGGAATGTGGTGCCTCCAAGATCGGCGCGTGGCGCAAAGCACGCTCCGCCGCGATCCGCATCAGGCGGTCGGCAATCTCTTTGATCCGCTCTTTGAGCTTGGCCTTCTTGGCCTGCCAAGCCCCACCGCCCAGCCGGTCCAACAGGCCCTCTTCATGGCCATAGCGGCTGAGAAGTTCAATGTTTTCAACGGGCAGGTAAAGTTTCGCCCCTTCGGCATATTCAAGGCTCACACAAGCATGCGGTGCGCCCAAGGCGGTGATCGTCTCCAACCCCAGATAGCGCCCGACCCCATGTTCGACATGCACCACCAGATCGCCGGGGCTGAGACTTTCGGCATCACGCAGGAAATTCTCGGCCTTGCGCTTGCGCTTGGGCTTGGAGGCGAGACGGTCGCCCAGCACGTCCTGTTCGGAAATGACCGCCAGTCCCGGCGCGACAAAACCGGCCTCCAAGGCCCAGATCATCAAGAAAAGCCCGCCCTTGCCTTCGGGCAGATCGCGCAGATCCTTGATCGGCTGCGCCCCGGGGACGCCCTGATCATGCAAAAGCCCCGCCAGCCGCTCTCGCGCGCCTTCCGACCATGACGCAATGACGACATGGCCCTCTTGACGCAGAGCCTTAACATGATCCGCCAAGGCACCGAAAAGACTTATGCTTTCCTGTTGACGTTCAGGCGCAAAGCTGCGGCCGATCCGAGCTCCGGCATCGAGAACACCCGGGCCGGGCGATTGGGCCAAGGGGGAAAGCTGGATCAGCCGATGGTCAGCCACCGCCGCCTCCCAAGCGGCATCGTCCAGATACAAAAGCCCCGGCGCGATGGGCTTATAGACCGTCTCCATCCGCCCCTTTTGCGCCATGGCGTCCCGGCGGGCGTCAAACTGATCGTCGATCCCCTCCCACCGCGCCAAACGCGACGGTGTGACCTGATCGTCCAGCACCACAGAGGCCTCAGGCAGATAGTCAAAGATTGTCTCAAGCCGGGCGTGGAAAAATGGCAGCCAATGCTCCATCCCGGCGTGCTTGCGCCCCGCGCTCACCGCCTCATAAAGCGGATCGTCGGACCCCGCAGCACCAAACTCGATCCGGTAGCTTTGCCGAAACCGCGTGATCGCGGCATCGTCCAGAATGACTTCGGACATCGGTGCCAGATCAATGGCGGTCAGCTTTTCGGTGGTGCGTTGGGTGACTGGGTCAAAGCGGCGCAAACCGTCCAAGGTGTCGCCAAAGAAATCCAGCCGGACAGGGCCAGAGTTGCCCGGCGGCCAGATGTCAACGATGCCACCGCGAATGGCATAATCGCCGGGCTCGGCCACGGTCGAGACAGGCGAAAACCCCATGCGGGCGAGAAAGGCCTTCAGATGCCCCTCATCCACCCGCGTGCCGACCCGCGCCGAAAACGATGCCCCTCGGATCACGTCGCGCGCGGTAATCCGTTGGGTGACCGCGGAAATGGTGGTCAGCAACACCAGCGGGCCCGGCAATCCGTGCGACAACATCGCCAGCGTGGCCATGCGCCGCGCCGCGATTTCAGGATTGGGCGAGATGCGGTCATAGGGCAGACAGTCCCAAGCTGGGAACTCCACCACCAACAACCCCGGCGCCATGACGCCAAGGGCGGCCCGCATCGCCTCCATGCGTTTGTCGTCGCGCGCGACATGGACGACGGCGACGCCCCGCTCGGCCTCTCGCGCCAGAAGGCGCGCGTCAAAGCCCTCGGGCGCGCCGCCAAGAATGATCCGCGACGACGCCATGCCTTACCCCAGAACCCCGATTTGCATGTTTTGATACATGCCGAAGAGCGAGGTCACGAAGATTGAGATCATGCCCAAGATTTGCGTCGAGAGCCGGTGGCGGTGCAGGCAACGATGCAAAGCCTCACCCTGCCCTTCACCTGCCTCAATCATCAACGAGGTGCGCAGCGACAAAAGCATTAGCACAGAGAAAGGCACATAGAGAAACAGCACAGCCTGCGCGAATTCGATATCATAGGCAAAGCCCAGCAAGACCAGCATGGTCAGCATAAAGGCCCAAAACGCCACCAACCAAGACCCTGTCGTGCGCACGATACAAAGCATGCGACCCGTATTGATCCGCACCATGGTTTCCAGATCATCCTGCGCCGCGCCGCCTTGGCGTTTGGCGCGGCTGATCATGTCAAAGGGCACGCCAAGCACCCAATGGCTGGCGGTGGACCACAAGACCGCGAGCACGATCCAGTACCACAGGTTCGAAAACGACCGCATGTCGATCAGTTCGAAAATGACGTTGTACCAGTCCACCGAAGCTCAGCCCGTCTGCAAACCGCGTTGAAATCTCACCTTGAGGCGCTGGCATTTCCATGGCAGGCAAGACGGGCAATCGCAAGCCCTTTCCGCCCGCAGCCATGCCCCAGCCGAACGAGACCGCCATGACCCCAGTCGCCTCGCCCAGCCACCGCTTTCGCCGCCTGAAGCGCAGCCCTGCGCTGCGTGCCATGGTGCAAGAAAACACCCTGTCTTTGGGCGATCTGATCTGGCCCGTGTTTCTGTGCGACGGGGTCAACACGCGCCAGCCCATCGGCTCCATGCCGGGGGTCGAACGGTTGAGTCTTGATCTCGTGGTCAAGGCCGCCGAAGAGGCGGCAGCCTTGGGCATTCCGGCGATCTGCTTGTTTCCCTATACCAACCCCTCGGTGAAAACCGTGGGCTGTGAAGAGGCCTGGAACCCCGAGAACCTGACCAACCGCGCGATTCGCGCCATCAAGGCGGCGGTGCCCGACATTGCCGTGATGACCGATGTGGCGCTCGACCCCTATAACGCGCTCGGCCATGACGGGCTGGTGGTGGATGGTGTCATCCTGAACGACGAGACGGTCGAAGCGCTGGTCAAAATGGCCTTGGTGCAGGCCGAGGCGGGGGCCGATATTCTGGGACCGTCGGATATGATGGATGGCCGGATCGGCGCCATGCGCAGCGCTTTGGAGGGCGCGGGGCATCAGGGTGTCGCGATCCTGTCCTATGCCGCGAAATATGCGAGCGCCTTTTATGGCCCGTTCCGGGATGCGGTGGGGGCAACGGGCGCGCTGAAGGGCGACAAGAAAACCTATCAGATGAACCCCGCCAACAGCGATGAAGCCTTGCGGCTGGTGGAGCGCGATCTGCGCGAGGGGGCGGATATGGTGATGGTCAAGCCCGGCATGCCCTATCTGGACATCTGCCGCCGCGTGAAAGACGCCTTTGGCGCACCGACCTTTGCCTATCAGGTGTCGGGCGAGTATGCGATGATCATGGCCGCCGCGCAGAACGGCTGGATCGATGGCGACAAGGCGATGGTGGAAAGCCTGATGGCGTTCAAGCGCGCGGGCTGCGATGGCGTGCTGACCTATTTCGCCCCTCGGGTTGCAAAGTTGATCCGCGCGGGCTTGTAAGAGCACAAGCGGGAAGCCGCGAGTGTTCATCTGTGCTGGTGACAGGGCGGGGTTTGCCCGTTAAGCTGCATGACAACGGGGGAAACACCCCGAAAAACGAGGCGGAGCACAGAACATGACCCAGATTTCACGACGGACAGTATTGGCCCTCGGCGGCGCCAGCATGTTGGCGGCCTGCAATGGGGCGATCTTGGGCAACGGCGTAGGCTCGAACGGGGCTGCGCAGATTGATGCCCGGGTGCAGGCCACCAAATCCTACCTGTTCCAAACCTATCCCGGCACCCGCGATCTTGAACAAAAGGCGCTTGGCGTTTTGTACATGCCGCTGGTCACAGAAGCCGGCTTTGGCGTTGGCGGCAGCTATGGCCGTGGTGCCTTGCAGGTTGGCGGGGCGACGGTGGATTACTATGCCGCGACGCGCGCCTCGATCGGCTTGCAGATCGGCGCGCAGCAATATGCCCATGCCCTGTTCTTCATGACTGATGCCGCATTGCAAGACTTCCGCCGCGCCAACGGCTGGGCAGCTTCGGCCGACATTCGCTATGCCATCCCGAAAGAAGGCGCCTCAATCGGCAAAGAAACCACCGAGATGGATCCGGTGGTGGGGCTGATCTTTGGCCAGCAGGGGCTGATTGCCGGAGCGTCTTTGGCGGGCGTAAAGTATACGCGCATCATTCCCTGAGACGCAGCCATAAGATGAAAGCGGGGGCGCGTGGCCCCCACTTTTGCTTTTATCCCTGTCCAAAAAGATGAGTATTTGAAAAGGCGCAAGACCTTATGCGGCGGTCTTAACGGAGGCGCCGGATCAGGCTTGAGGTGTCATTGCGCCCGCCGCCCATGAGTTGCACGTCCTTGTAGAACTGATCGACCAGTGCGGTCACCGGCAGTGCCGCGCCAATCTGGTCGGCGGTTTCTAGGCAGATTTTCAGATCCTTGCGCATCCAATCGACCGCAAAGCCGAAATCGAAGGTGTCGGCCAGCATGGTCTTGTGGCGGTTCACCATTTGCCAGCTGCCCGCAGCCCCTTGGCTAATCACCTCGACCACCGCCGCGCCATCCAGCCCGGCTTTTTGACCAAAAGCCAAGGCCTCGGACAGGCCCTGCATCAGGCCTGCGATGCAGATCTGGTTCATCATCTTGGCCAGTTGCCCGGCCCCGGTTTCGCCCAGACGGCGACAGATGCGGGCATAGGCCGCCATCACCGGCTCGGCCGCAGCATACTGGGCCTCTGGCCCGCCGCACATGATGGACAAGGCACCGTTTTCCGCCCCGGCTTGGCCGCCCGACACCGGCGCGTCGACAAAGCCAAAGCCGTGGGAGGCTGCAAGCGCTGCCAGTTCGCGTGTGACTTGGGCAGAAACCGTGGTGTGATCGACAAAGATCGCGCCTTTGGACATGCCCGCAAAGGCCCCGTCGGGCCCAAGGCACACTTGGCGCAGGTCATCGTCATTTCCGACGCAAGCCATGACGAAATCCGCCCCCGAAACGGCTTCGCGCGGGGTGGTCGCCGAGGCGCCGCCATGTTTGGCGACCCAAGCGGCCGCCTTGGCGGGCGTGCGGTTGTAAACCGTCACCTGATGGCCCTTGGCCGCCAAATGCCCCGCCATCGGAAAGCCCATGACCCCAAGACCCAAAAACGCCAGTTTTGCCATGATGCCTCCCCAGAAGATTGCCGATCGCGTGCCGATGCACTAGGACTGCATCAAGGCCATGTCGTCAAGGACCGCCCCCCGGATTGTCCCCGGATTGTCCCGCTGAGTGCCCCAAGGATTGCTCGTATGCTGATTGCCTTTCGTTGGACCTTGCGCCTGTTTACCGGCCTTGTTCTTCTGATCCTGCTGGCAGGTTGGTTGGCCTATTACGTCCTGTCACGCTCGTTGCCCGACTATTCAGAAAGCTTCACGCTGGAGGGCATTTCGGCCCCGGTCGAGATTGTGCGCAACAATGCCAATGTTCCGCATATCTTTGGGGGGAACGAGGCCGACGTGTTCTATGCCTTGGGCTTTGTGCATGCCCAAGATCGGCTGTGGCAGATGACAATGCTGCGGCGCACGGCGCAGGGGAAATTGTCCGAGATTTTCGGAGCCCGCACAGTGAAGATTGACGAATTGTTGCGGCGGCTCGATCTTTATGAGCTGTCGCTGCAATCGGTTGCGGCCCAAGACGCGCGGACCACAACCGCGCTTGAGGCCTATTCGGCCGGCGTAAATGCTTGGATCAACGAGGTGAACGCCGGGGCGCGGGGCCGCGGCGCGCCTGAGTTCTTTTTGTTTTCCAATGAAATCTCGGCTTGGGCACCTGCGGATTCCATCGCTATCGTTAAGCTGATGGCGCTGCAGATGTCGTCGCATCTTCAATCCGAAGTGCAGCGCGCGCAGCTTTCGCAGATCCTGACCCCGCCGCGTCTGGCCGATATTCTGCCGGAGGATCCGACACAGGGGATTGCAGCTCTGCCCCCCTATGCCAGCCTGATGCCCGGCCCCTATGCCGCGCCGAACCCCAGCGCGATGGCCTATCTGGATGAGCCTTTGTCCCCCTTTGTCTCGCGCGCTTTTGCTGGAGCCTCAAACGCCTTTGCCGCCTTGCCCAGCCGTTCGGCTGCGGGTGGCAGCCTTTTGGCCAATGACCCGCATCTGGGATTAACCGCGCCGTCGATCTGGTATCTGGCGCGGCTGGACCTGCCTACAGGTGGCGTGATTGGCGGCACCATTCCGGGGATGCCCCTGATGCTGGTGGGCCGGTCGGACAAGCTTGGTTGGGGCCTGACCTCAGCCTATGTCGATGATCAGGATGTGGTGATGGAAAAGGTCAATCCTGACAACACCGAGGAATATCTGACACCCGAAGGGCCAAAGCCATTCCGCACCGCGCAGACTATCATCACGGTGAAAGATGAGGCGCCGATCACCATCACCCAAAGGTGGAGCGAAAGCGGCCCGATCCTGCCGGGCACTCATTACGATCTGGCCTCGGTCACCCCACCCGGCACCGTGGCCGCGCTGCAATGGACCGCCCTTTCGGGGGCGGACACCTCGATGATGGCGGGGCTGCGGCTGATGACGGCGCAATCGGTGGCTGAGGCTATGGCGGCGGGGCGATTGTTCGTGGCCCCAAGCCAGAACCTGACGCTGGCTGACCAATCCTCGATCGCGTTGCAGACGATCGGGGCTGTGCCCCAGCGCGATGCCTCACACGTGACCCAAGGTCGGATGCCCGCGCCGGGATGGGAGGGTTCGAACCGTTGGACAGGCGTACAGCCCTATGCGACCAACCCCAGCGTGATGAACCCCACAAGCGGCATTGTCGGCAACACCAACAACAAGACCGTCGACCGCCCCTTCCCCGACCACGTCTCGTTCGACTGGGGCGATACCCAGCGCGTGCAGCGCTGGCTGGCACTGATGACCGCGCGTGAGGTGCATACCCGCGACAGTTTCATTGAAGCGCAACTTGATACCGTCTCGCCCACGGCGCGCAACATTCTGCCTTTGATTGGCGCCGATCTGTGGTTCACGGGCGAACCCGCCCCCGAAGGCACGCCCGAACGCCTGCGCCAGCGCGCACTGACGCTTTTGGCAGAATGGAACGGCGAGATGAATGAGCATATGCCCGAACCCTTGATCGCCGAGGCGTGGCTGCGCGCCTTGCAAGACCGGCTGGCACGCGATGAGATCGGGCCTTTGGCCGATGGCTTTACCCATCCCGAGCCACTATTTTTGGAGCGGGTTTACAAGAACATCGATGGGGCTTCGGTCTGGTGTGATGTGCTCCAATCAGCGGCGGTGGAAACCTGCACCGATATTGCCCGCATCGCGCTGGATGAGGCGCTCTTGGGGCTGGTGGAACGCTGGGGTCCGAACCTTGAAAGCTGGCGCTGGGGTGATGCGCATCAGGCGACACATGACCATCCGGTTCTGGGCGATGTGCCAGGTCTGCGGTTTTTCGTGAACATCCGCCAATCCTCCAGCGGCGGCGACACCACCTTAATGCGCGGACGCACCAAAGGCACGGGGCCAGAGCCCTATTGGAACGTGCATGCCGGGGCCTATCGCGGGGTCTATGACTTTGCCGATCCTGACAGTTCGGTGTTCATCGTCTCAACCGGCCAGTCAGGCCATCCCTTGTCGCGGTTCTATGATGACCTGTCCGAGCTGTGGCGGCGCGGCGAGTATATTCCAATGAGCCTTGATCCCGCCTTGGCCCGCGCGGCCGCGGTGGGGGTGACGGTGTTGACGCCGCAGGTGGGGGAATGACCCCGGCGCTGATCCTGCGGCCGCATGGCCGGCTGGGGAATCATATCCTGCAATGGATCACGGGCATGACCCTTGCGCGCCAGGTGCCGGGGCTGACCTTGCACAATTTTGACCTGCCGCCCTGGGGGCTTGCGGCGGGCGGGTTTCGGCCGCGACAGCCCTTTGTGCCGGCCTTGGTCGAACAAGACAGCGATCTGGCACTGGCGGCCGGCATGATGCGGTCAGGACAGATGCCGCTGGCCCGGCTGCGCTGCATGGTCTTGCAAGCCGAAGCCTGGGGCGAACCTGAGCGATTTCGCCGCCTGTTGCCGCTGGGCGAATGTGCGGTTGAAACCTCAGGCCCGGATGAGATCTTGCTGAATGTGCGGGCCGAGGAGATCCTCAAGGCGCGGCACCCCGATTACGGGCCAATCCCTTTGGGGTTTTATCACGCCGTGTTGCGCGAAACGGGCCTGAAGCCGGTATTCATGGGACAACTGGGCGAGGACAGCTATTCGCGGCTCTTGCGTGACACGTTTCCTACGGCGCGGTTCCTGCCTAGCCAAGGCGTGCGCGGCGATTTCGACGCAATGCGCCGGGCGCATCATCTGGCCCTGTCGGTCAGCACCTTTTCATGGGTGGCAGGGTGGCTTTCGGACGCTCAAAGCCTGCACGTCCCGGTCTTGGGCTTTTTGAACCCCGCACAGCGGCCAGACATTGCGCTGCTACCGCGCGGGGATGCGCGGTTTCACTGCTATGGCTTTGCGCCCCGCACTTGGGAGGCGACTGCTGCGCAGATTGATGACTTGCAACAGATGCCGCCGCCGCCGCTGTTGTCCGCCCCTGAGGTCGAGGCGCTGCGCGCCACCGCAGAGCAGGCCCGCGCGAAGGACCGCCTACGCAATTCGGCACGCTTGCGCGCAGCAGCCAGGAGGGTGCGGGCCCTTGTGCCCCTGCTGCGCCGGATCTACGCTACGGCTTGAGGCCCAGCTTTACAACTCGCGATAGCGCTTGTGCTGACGCGCGGTCCACAGAACGTCAATCTGCCAACCATCCTCGGCCATCTCTTCCGCCTCGATCACACCTTCGCCGTGGAGCCAAGCCCGCGCCTTGCCGGCGGCAAAGGGCAGATGCAGACGCTCTTGGGTCTTTTCCTCGCCAAAGACGGCGCTCATCGCGGCCAACAGCCGGTCAATCCCGACGCCGGTCAGCGCCGAGACGGGGAAGACCCCTGCCCGGTTCTGGGCTTGCTGCAAGAGCGCCTCGTGCTGGCTCGCATCCACCAGATCCAGCTTGTTCCAAACCTCAATCACCGGAACCTTCGGGTCCACCTTAAGGCTGGTCAGGATATCCATCACATCGGCGGCCTGCTCGGCGGTTTCAGGGTGGCTGATGTCGCGCACATGCAAGATGAGATCGGCCTCTAGCACCTCTTCCAGCGTGGCGCGGAAGGCGGCGACCAGTTGCGTCGGCAGGTCCGAGATGAAGCCCACCGTGTCAGACGCAATCACCTTACGCCCCGCGCCTTCCTTAGAACCGGGGCCGCCCTTTTCATCGGGCAAGACCACGCCACGCATTGTGGGGTCCAGCGTCGCAAAGAGCATGTCTTTGGCCAAGACATCCGCCCCGGTCATGCGGTTGAAGAGCGTCGACTTGCCCGCGTTGGTATAGCCCACCAGCGCCACCAGCGGGAACGGCACCTTGCGGCGCGAGGCCCGGTGCAATTCGCGGGTTTTCACCACCTTGTCGAGCTGGCGCTTCAGCCGGATCACCTGATCGTCAATCGCGCGGCGGTCGGCCTCGATCTGGGTTTCCCCCGGACCGCCGACAAACCCAAAGCCGCCACGTTGGCGTTCAAGGTGGGTCCAGGCGCGCACAAGCCGGGTGCGCTGATAGGACAGCGCGGCCAGTTCCACCTGCAACACACCTTCGCGGGTGCGGGCGCGGTCGGCGAAAATCTCCAAAATCAGACCGGTCCGGTCCAAAAGCTTGACGCCCCATTCCTTTTCCAGATTGCGCTGCTGCACCGGGGTCACCGGACCATCGACCAGCACCAGATCAATCTTCAAAGCCTTGAGCCGGGCCGTCACCTCATCCACCTTACCGGAGCCGAACAGCATTCCGGGATGCAACTTTGGCAGGCGCACCACTTCGGCGCCAAGAACCTCAAGGTTGGGCAAGGCGGCGGCAAGACTGACCGCTTCGGCCAACCCATGTTCGGGCAAACGGCGCGAGCGGGACGATTTCAGATCGGGGTGCAGCACATAGGCGCGGGTAAGGGGTTTGGCGGTTTCATAGGCATCAATCCCGCCGTCCTGCGACAGCGGGTCATCGTCGAACTCTTCCTCGGGAAGATCAGGGGTCAGTCTTCACCCTCATACAGGTTCAGCGGCCCGCCAGGCATGATGGTGGAAATCGCATGTTTGTAGACCAATTGCGATTGACCATCGCGGCGCAAAAGCACGCAAAAATTGTCAAAC
>Ga0315908_10001468_pt1 | contig 17667 bp, 7 predicted proteins | sample LakEriMetagenome_12_FD_203520 | JGI IMG/M metagenome (GOLD analysis project Ga0315908, IMG submission 203520) | Freshwater fungal communities from buoy surface, Lake Erie, Ohio, United States - Buoy 4 MA124 | ecosystem: Environmental > Aquatic > Freshwater > Lake > Lake biofilm | place: USA... | reverse complement strand
TAATCGAATAAAAATAATAATAAGAAGAAGATTCAAAATATAATAATTTATATTTTTCATCTCTTTCTGAACACTAACAAATTTAATTAAACTAATAGAATTAAATTTTATCTAAGGATATTAGTTATTATAATAATTAATAATTATTTTGAAATAATAATCTAACTTAAACTTAAGGATTAATTTACAATAAATAAGGATATTTATTGATGTAATAAGATTTATTTTTTAAGTTTATTAATAATATAAAATTAGTTTATTAAAGAAACTAAGACGATAAAGTATTTTTTTATTATTAAATTAAAGATTTTTTTAGGATTTATTGATATAAAATAAATATAAAGTGTTTACATAGATTAAAAAGATAATAGAAAATTTTATGTAGAAACAAAAAGTGGAAATAAATATAATTTATAATCAAAAGCAAGTGATCCATTAAAAGATGTTAATGAATTGGTTAATTAATTAAAATTAAGATAATAATAATTATAATTAAATTAATAATAAAACTTTTGCAAATAATTGTTCTATAATTGTTTTAATTGAACAATAAATTATTTATTAAAATTAAATATATTTTTTAATTAGTATCTTAATTATATTTTTAATTTAAAATATGAAAAATTTATAAATAAGTAAAGAAGGAATTTTAAAAAAAAGAGGACCGAAATTTCCTTATATATATAAAATAAGATATTTTAAATTTATTAATGATTATTAATTAGGTTATTTTAAAAATTAAAATGATGAAGTATTTATTATTTTTATATTTAGTTGCCTAAAGGCAAAATTGATGTGATTGATATAAAAAATATTGAATAACACAAAAATACTTTTATACATAAAGGTTATTTTTATATAGAATTAGAAAATAGAACTTTTGAATTATAATCAGTCAAAAATAATGAATAAGATTAAATTAATGACATCGTTGAATGGAAAAATTAAATATTATAAAGGAGAAATAAATTAAAATAACTTTAGCCTGATAATAATTTAAAAAATTCGATAAGTTAATCATAAAAAGGAATAATTATAGATTAACTTTGTAAAGATAACTCAAACTAGTAATAAAATGATTTGTATAAAATAGAAAAATTTTAAGAAGAAAATACAAAAAATAATAATTTAAATCAAAGTAATTAATTTGAAGGTCATGATGCTTGGTTAATAGAGGAATTAAATAAAAAAGAAAAAGAGAAAAAATAAGGAATTTGTAAAGGTTTATTCTACGGTTGTTTTTGATAAAAATTAATTAAAAATTAAAAATATAATTAAATAAATTATAAAAATTTATATTATTAAAAAGTATCTGATTATTTTATAAATTTATTAGAATAATTTTCTTTTGATGAAGGATATAAAAAAATATAAATAATTATAAAAAGATAAAATAAGTAGATTTTATTGTTATTAAATTAAAAGAATTAAAATATAATAATTTAATTTTTATAACTATTAAATTTATAAAGAGTTTTAAAATTTATTAAAAATAAAAAATGTCTAATTCAATTCAAATTAATAATTAAATCTCTAATTACTAATAAAAAGTAAAATTATTACTGAAAAAAGAGCCGTTAATAATAAATAATAAAGTTCATAAATTTTAACTTCATTAATAAAAATAATAATAATTAAAATAATTTATATTAAACTATAAAGAGAATAGACAGGAAATGCTGGAAATAATAAACTAGAATAGCAACATAAACATTTAATAATAATACCAAGAAAAGAATAAAAGGATTTAATAGAATAAATTAAATGATATTATAAATTAAGTAAAATGATTGGTGTATATTTTAATAAACAGACACATAGATCATTAATGCAAGGTTGATAATAAATAATATAGATGTTAGAAATGTGGAGTAAATATGAAATGGAATTATGTTTATCCTTAAGACCTTAAACTAATCCCACTTCAAATAAAATACATTAAGAATAATCTTAATTCAACAATAGAGATGAAGCTAAATAAACTGGATAACATTATTCTTTTAAAACAATACATTCATTTCTTAATAGGAAGAAACCAAGGAATAAGTGTAGAAGAAGAATACATAAAACGAATAATAAGATCAAAAGAAGAACTAAATTAAGAGAATCTAAAAGGTATGCCTTGGGAAATAGTGAAGAAATTAGAAATAGGAAAGAAGATAATGAAAGAAAGTAAGAATATGATAAAGATAGAATCATACTTTGAGAGTGGGAATATGGATGAATATTATATTGAAGATGAGTAAACTGTTCACATATACTTATGAGGAGACAGCAATGAAATTTGGAGTGAATAGCAAAAATGGTTCTACTTTAGTGTGCAAAGTAATTAGCACCTGACTCTAACCTTCTTCATTCATCAATATTTGAACTCTTCATTTAATAGGTAAATAGCTACCTTCATCCCTTCCTTCCAGTATAACACTTGGACTTATCTTTAATTAGCCAACTACATCCAATAAAATACCACTTTCCCCACTTAAACTAACAATAATATTATTTAAAATCAGACTCAAAATAATACTACTATTAATAATCAAACATAAACACTTCCCACATAGTCCCTCAATGCAGTTTATAATTTCACTTGTGAGTTTAACCCATTTGAAAAAATCTATTTCGCTAATACTATTCCTTATACTTACTCGAACCTAATAATGTTTTTACAGCATATAGAGAAACAAATGTTATCTGAGCCTACATTAAAAAGTCACAGTTTCAAGTTGGAAAAGAATGAATTAAAAATACATAAACAAAATTTAAAATACCTACATAAGTAGATCGGCTGCTCTGCCTTGGATATGGGAATTCATTGTGTCAATATCTCTGGTTTAGGTAACAGTAAGGACAAATAGAATATTATAGTCATTGCTAGATAATAAGGCTATGATTCCAATAGTTCCTTTCTGGCTCAGAGTTTCATTGAATAGTTGCTCTGTCAAGATGCTTAATTCATCTCTATCTTATTGGAACTTTACAATTTTTATATTTTCCCCATGATTAATGTTGATGCTGTTGTCTTAGGGAATTCTCATACTAATATAAGTGGTGTTAACTTCACTTATGCTTGGTCACATACTGATATTCATACTAATAATAACAATAATAACAACAATAATAAAAATAATAATTTATTTAGCCCTGAAATAATATGTGTTTAATAGTTTATAAAGGAAGAGATAAAAAATGTATTCATGTTTTTAGAATTGGGTAATCTCTAAAATTAGGAAAATATTTAATTATTTGGAGGATATGACTACTTTTCAACTAATGATCCAGTAAATATAATAAATTCACACTTATTTTTTCAAATATTTAAAAATAGCAATAATTATGTAGATAAATTCAGCCCAGGTTATGATTAGTCTCTTAGCAATTCCATAAACTATTTCCATTAAATCTATTAAACAGCTCACTCCTTTTAAATTTCCATAGGTTAATTTGGAAAAATGGATAATTAATCTATTTTTAATTTCAATATTTCAGATTTAGTAAAAATTTCAAATGATCTTCTCTTTACACTTCTTCAATTTTCAAATATTATTTTGTAGACATATAATCAGTCAACTTTCATTTATTCAGATTATAATCTCAATTATTTATCTCAATTTATATAAAATTATGATTTAACAGCTCAAGATCAACAGAATATTTTGGAAATGTTTCAAAATAAATATTTAAACATCGAAAAGAATATTTAGGAAATAATTGCTAAGTATTTATTTGATAGAAAAATAAGGAAAATAAAAGCTAACAGAAATTAAATAGGCAAAATTAATATATCAATGTGTGATAGTAATATAGATCAATAGTAATAACATATAAAGGAATAAAATATTGAAGAAATAAATTTAGGATATGTGGTGTAATTGTATTTAGATTTTTTACAAAAAAAATAAATGACTATAAAACTATCTAGTTAATTATAATGTTATAATCAAATTGAACAGATAAATAACAACTCCAAATATTAAAATGTATTTCAAGTTAAATTATTTTAATGTTAAGATAAGCTAAACAAATTAATACCAAATTTAAAACATGATTTTTAAAACTTAATTGATTATTAATATATTCTTACATTCTTAAATAAAAAAAACGAAAAACAAATTATTTATGATGTTTTTAAGTTTAAGGAAAAATTAGTAAATAATTAATTAAAAAGTTAAAATTAATAATAGAATAAAATTATATATTATAATTTTAAAAATACTAAAGAATAAGAAAAATATTTTAATAAGTTAGATTTTAATTTGAAATAATATTTAGATTCAATAAATAGTATATAGTAATTCCTTAAATATAAGAAAGTCAAATGTAAGTAATATGAATAACTTGAATAATAATTAAATATTGAAGAAAATTAATTATATGAAAAAAATTAAAATTTAACCTAACCCGACTAATACAATAATAAAAAAATGACAATTTCTTATTATAAAACTAATATTAATACTAAAGATTATAAAACTTTAGATGTTTAAAATATAAAAAATCAATAAAAATGTTAATATTAATTTTACAAAAAATAACATGAGTATATTATTTAAATTATTAATGAAAATTATGATGATTATGAACAAATAAATATTAATTATTAGAAAAAATGTTAAAATGCAATAAATTTAATAGAAGAATAATTATAAAAAGCTTTAAATAAAAATCAAGTGAAATAAACTTAAAAATAAATAAAGATAAATACAAAGGAAAACTTCGATATTAAAAATATAAAAAATAGATAGTTTTTCACAAATACAAATAGAGATTTCTAGTTTGAATCATTGGATAAAGATGATAAATGTTAATAAAAGGAATTCAAAAAAATAAAGTACATTAATATGGAAGATAATGCAAACTTTAACAATGATAACTTAATTCTTAATAAAGCTTTGAATTTGACTCAAATAATAGCCAACTAAGAAAAAAAACAGTCTTTTGTAAAAAATGAACTTTCGAAATATAAATAATTCAATTTAAGACTTTCATAATAAATCTAATCACATTAAAAAACATTAATTCAAAATCACTTCGAAAATAAACAATTCATTCTATAATAAAACACATCTTTATAAAATAAAAAAATTAACAGATCAATTAATGAAAATCAGCAATAATTAAATTGATTTAATAAATAAAATATTAAAGTGTAAAAATTATCAATTAATATTGATAATCATAATGATAAGTATAAAAAAGGAAGATAACTTTTTCAAAATGTATAATAAATATCAAAAAATAACAGTTACTTTTTAGGATTCAAAAAATTCAACAATAAACACAATCCTAAATTTAGCAAAAAATACTAAGAAGAATAAAACAAGTAAATAAAAAGTAAAAGTGTGTAAATATATAATATTGAAAGTAGCATGATAAATGAAGATAATGATACGAAAAAGGTAAAGAAGATGAAACAAGAAACTAAAATGTAATATTAAATTTATTAGTAGAATCTAATAAAAAACTTAAATACTTTAAAGAAGAAATAGTAGCAATAATAATAGTAATCAGATTCAAAAATAGATACAAGCCAATAAAAGTAAAATAATAAACACAAAGATATATATGAGAAAAAAAAGAGAAAAGAACAATTTATGTTTTGAAAATATAAAATATAAAATAAAAGTTCTTCATTATTATTAGAATTTTTCAAAAGAAAAGGCAACCATCCTTATAATAAATAATAATAAATACTCAATATCTATAGGCATGCAATAATTGATAATATCTTATCTTTACTTTTCCAACTTTATAGAAGGTAAAGGAGTGAGATCCTAAAAAATCCTTTCAGAGACTAATAAATAATGTAATAAAATATAAATAAAAACACTTATAATAAGCAAAGAAAGTAGATCCGGTTAAGCAAGAAACAACACAAAATCCAGTCAATCCGATTGGATTATTATACAATTTAAAGACCCTTCTTAGAAGCAGTGCAACTCCAATTCCAATAATTTAGGAAGGCAATAAATATTTTCTTATGGAGTTTTGCAATATCGTTTGAGACTGTACGATATCTTCATCTTCTGCAAAGGAGTGATAAGACTTGAAAACAAACAAATGCTTCTTCTTTTTACATTCTCTCAAAATGTTGTGATATTTCATGCTGCTGCTCATTGATCGTTTTTCATTTAAGTGTTTTACAGAGTATTGGAACATGTTAGGATATTGCAGCTCATCTTTAAATGTTTAGTATAATAAAATGTCTCGTGTTTCACAATCATTATCTTACATATTTCCTTTTTTTACATTTATTAAAGCGTTTATTACTCTTCTTCCTCCTATATATCCTACTATTTATTTAAATATTAAGTTCTATTTTGTTTCATCCTTTATTTCTTTTTCTAATTCAAATAAATCATTGATATTTGTTTTTTAGTTATATTACATTTAATTAATAAAAATTATAAAATAATATATTATTATATTCTCAATATAATTATATTATAATATTAAGATAATATACTAATAATGGTATAATAATTTAAAAGTGAGATTAAAGATTAATCATGATTAACAATTATTAACAGTACCAATATCTTTAAGATATTAGCATGAACAGCTTGGATACTATATAAAAAAGGGTTAAACCGCCTTCAAAATATTTCCAATCATGGTCCTAAATACAAACCATATTTCATACTTTCCAGCACACAAATTCTTAGTACTAATATAAGTAATATTATAATTAGGTGGATTATAGTTCTTAATCTATATTTAACTAAGAATCTAAGTTTTTAAAGGTCTATGGATTTCCAAAAAGGTACCGCAATTATCCATAAAACTGAAATCATTAGCACAATTAATTATATTAGTATTATCTATCTTCCAAACAATTTATAAATCTGGTCCTGCTGTATCCACAAAATATTAATTTATTTGATTATTTTATTTTGAAGGATCACAATCGTTTTCATTTTATTGGCAAGCGTTTATTCTTATATCTATTTTATATTCAATTTCATCGCTAAAATCTATGCTATAACTTTCTTATGATTATTACTTTTATTTAAAGTTTATCAATTCCAATTTGTTTCTATATATTTTCTTTATTACTTCTTAAGTTATAAATTATTATTATTATGCGTGAACAAATAATTATTCTTCTTGGTTGAAATTAGTAAAGCTATCAAAATAATATTAACTTTCAGTTATATTTATTTAACTAATTATTAATAATAAAGATATAAGGAAGTTTTGTATTCTTTTCATCTTTGAAAATGTTTTTACAATTAATATTATAACTCTCAAATTTTATAAATATTTTATTATAATATATGATATTTTTGTATTAAAATGATAATAATAACAAAAAATATAATTATTGTTCATAAATAATATATTATTTAAATTAATTTTTATGCTACATATTATTTAAATTGAATAAATATGCTAAATAAAACTGAATATTTTTAATAAGATTTTTTGAAAAATCCATTCAAATATGTAACAAACTATAATTTACTATTTTAGAAGCCATTAAAGCAATTAAATTCCATATCAGCTTAATCTTTAGATTTAATAAAAAAAGGTTAATAGAAGTAATTTAAAAAAAAACTTTAAAATGAATAAAAATAAAAATAAGATTAGTAGTAATTATTAAAAAAATATCAAAAAAATAATATTCTAAATCCAAGTTATAAATTAAATGAAGAAATAAATAAAATTGATAGTTACAATGATAATTAATATTAATAGCTAGATTCTTCCAATTTGAATAATACTTTTGTAAATAATTTTACATTTACCTTTAAAATTAATGAAAACAAAATGGAAAGTTAACCAAATAATTATAATTTATCTTAATAGAATTAAAATTTTACTTTAAATAATTTAGATTTTTAATCTAATTAAAAAGATAGTTTTAATAATATAACTTAAAATTAATAAATTTTAAAATAAGATAACATTATAAATGAAGAAGAAATTTAAAATTTGAACATAAAAGTAAAATAAAATAATGAATTTATGATACTTTTTAAAAGAGTCTAAGAAAAAGAAATTATAATATAATAATTATAAAATAATTATAAAAAATTAAATGAAAATTATGAGAAAAGTAAAAATTTTCTTTAAAGTAAATTAAATCAATAGATAGAAATAAATTAATAAAATATGAAAAAAATAATCGAATTATAAGAATAAATAAAAGAATTAGAAAATAAATAATAAAAAGATAATCATTAAATAAATAACTAGAATTATTTTTACACTAGTAAAAATTCGATTAACAGAAAATAAAATTTTTTTATTTAAAGTTTTGATTATTCTTAAATTGATTTCAATTAAGATATATTAAATAATTAATAAAAAATTAATAATTAAATTTAATAATAATCATAACAAAATTTTTTCAAAAAATAAGAAATAGAGGGAAATACTAGTAACAAAAAAAAAAAGAATTTAAGTGTGACTTAAATAAATGGTATTGATTAAAATAAAAAATAAATCTTATTCAGTGAGTAAAATAAATTTGAAAAACAATAATCAATAAATTTAGATGAAAAAAAAAAGTAAATGAATTGTTTTACCAAGTTTTATACTGGATTAATGTAAATGATTAATGAATGTAATCCTAATAATTAAATTCAAATTATATTATAATAATAAGACTATAAAAAAGGACTTAAATTTATTTGGAAGTGGATTAAAAATTTAATGGACGATTATATGAAGTTGAAAACTAAAGTTAAAAAATTATAAAAAACAGAAATAATAATTAAAAATTAAATTTTAGAATTTTTAAATTAAATTTAAATTTTTAGTAATAATAATTTTTTAAAATAAATTATGTTTTGTTAAAAAGACAATCCAAACTTAAATTTAGTTTAGCAGCTATTTATTGATAGTAAAAAATTTTTATGAGTTTTTTATATTTATTAATTATAAATATCAATTACTTATTTATTATGTTTAAAAACTTTTTACTTAGTTGAATTATTCAAGTTATTTCTTCATGTTTTGTATTTTTAATTCCAGTTCTTTATTTTAATTTTGAATTATTTCCAAAATTTCTGATTAATCTTTTAATTCTAATTTAAGGTTTTTTAGTTCTCTATTTTTCATATAAAAATGATAAAGAGTACTTTGATGATTCTTGCGCTTTTAACTAGAAAAATACTAGTTTATCTTCTGATTCAAACTATTTTAAAGATTTCGTTAAAATAATATTTAAAATTAATATTAAAATAAAAATTGCAATCTTCATTTTTAGTCAAATACAAAGAGGAATTAATTATAAATAAATAAAATATAAATTTATAAATGTTATCAGAAGACAAATCATATGAATGGAAATTAATATAAACTAAATCATTTAAATAAAAAAATTAATTAGATTAAAAATAAAATTAATATGAATAATACGACTAAAGGAATGAAAATGATAAAAATTTAGGTGAATTACCAATTTAAAGATTAAATGAAACTTTAATTGTTTATAAGCACTATATGATATTATTTGGAGGATAAAAAGATTAAATAACTGAATAAGGATTAAATGATTTGCACATTTTAGACTTACAAACAAATAAATGGATGAAACATTTCAGTTATGATGATGTTCTTAATGATAAGAAAACAAATATGAGTAATAATAATGATAAAAATACATTAATATTATTAAAAGATAGTTAAGTTCCATAAGGCTGATATAGTCATAGCAGTGTAATGTATTATAAAAATAATAAAGCAAGTATGATAATCTACGGAGGAAGAAATAACCAATAAACAATATCAGATTTATGTAGTCTATAAGTTTTAAGCGTTTTCCCTTTGACTTTAAAGTGGGTCAATCACAAAATTTGTAAAAATGAATCTATTTAAGAAACTGATTTGTGTAGATTTGGTCATTCTGCCAACATTTACAATTATTCTATGTATTTGTTTGGAGGTTAAAATAATTTTAACAAATTAAACTCTATTTTAAAAATCGATCTTGATAATTATCATATTACTCTTATTTTACTTAATGATTAAATCCAAGCAAGGTCCTTTCATACCTCCTCTTTATTTTAAAATTATTTAATCATCACTGGAGGAAGTATAGCATAATAATAATCTAAAACTTAGTAATAAGGTTTATTTTCAAATTATTAAACTACATAATTTTAATATAGATCTGATGATATATATTATTATAATATCGATCTTAATAAATTTGAAATTTTAAAAATTAATTAGGAAAAAAAAACTTACCTTTAGTATACTGATTATTTAAAAATATCATAATAAAATTATATTTAAAATTAATAAATAAATAAAAATATATCAGCCATTTAAAGTACTTAAAACTTATATTTTAATTATATCATTAAATTAGGTGGTAGTTATCAAAATGAGCTTTTTAATGATTGTTTTGTTTTTGATATGGTTAAATTTTAATTTTTTATTTTAAAAACAACAGGATAAATTCCTAGTTAGATTAATAATATAAAATCTTTTATTTATGAGAATAATTTATATTTTTATGGAGGCTACAAATTTTCTACTAATTTTTAATAAACTGTTTATTAATATAATAGTGATTTATACATTCTAAAATTAGGCGAAGAGACATAATCAAATATTATTTAAAGCTACAAATAACTTTTCAACGAAGATAATTATAAAGATGTAACATTCATTTTTTCTGATAATTAAATAATATCTGCTCATAGAGCGATTCTGGCTTAAAGATTACAATATTTTTAAGTTATCTTTTAAAGTATTTAATTATAAATAAAATTTAGGTTAATTTTAAGAATCCAAATAAGACTAACACATTTTTATTAAAGATTTTTCTTCATCTTTATATCATAGTTTTTTGGAATATTTGTATACAGGAATTATCAATATTGATTAAAATAATTGTTTGTAACTTTTAAATCTTTCTAATTTATATTGCTGTTATGATTTAAAAGAAATGTGCGAAAAAATTTAATCTTAAAATATTAGTACAAAAAATATAATTGATTTAATTTTGTTTTCTGAATAAACAGAATCTAATATTTTGAAATAATAGTGTATTAAATTTCTTATTAATAATATAACTATTATTACTGATATAGATTTATAATTACTTTCTTAATAATTACTAATAGATATTATAAGAATAAAAAATGAAAATATTTGAAATCATTAAAATAATTTAATATAATAATAATATACATAAAAAATATATAATAATAATACTATAATTATTCTAAATTCATTGAATAATTTAAGATTATATATTTAAAATATATATAATTTTATGTAAAGAGAATTAGAAAATTAAAATTATATGAGTATAAATAGTGATTAACAATATGTTATTTAGGAAATAGTTTAAAAAACAGGAAGAAGCTATTACCAACTTTATTTTACAATTTTATTTGGAGTTTAATGGATTATATCAGCATTTGTTATGCTAACTCCTTAGATATTATATTAAAGCCCAATTTTAAAATGTTACAATAAATAAACTAATTCATATTTTGAATGTGATGAAGATAATGGAGGATGTGATTAATAAATAATTTAAGTTTTTAATCCTGAAGTTATTACTGCAACTAACTATTATAAGCTTTATTGTGACAAAAGATGGCTTAGAAATTATTTCAGTAAATAGATATTATATATTATCAATATAAAATAAAAATATTTTTTTAATCATTATGTTTTTAAATTATTGATTTTACTTTGCATATGGCATATATTAATTAAAAATAAAAAATATAATTGAATAAATATAATTAAAATAATGGTTTTTTGACAATGATGATAATAATATTAAATAAGGTGCAAATACTTACTTGGGTGGAATACTAGGAGTGAGTTTAATATCATATTTTGCAGACAGCTATGGTAGAGCAAAGGTGCTATCAATCTCATTTTTATTGTTCTCATTACTAAGCTTTATAAACTACTTTGTATCAACAGTATATCTGGAACTTATCATAATTTTCATGTTAGCAGGAATCATCTTAGGAGTAACCAACTTGCACTTTACATTTGTAAATGAGAGCAGTGAGAACAATATTCGCTAAACAATCCTATTAATTCTAATGATCTGCTATCCAATTGGCTCTATAATATTCGCATTTGTATTTAGAGCAGTATAAAACTATAAAAACACTAATCTATTTCTTGTTATAATTCCTTCTCTTATTCTCAACTTCTTCTCTTTCTTAATACTTTAGGAAACTCCTCTATATTTATATGTAAAGAAAAAAAACGAATTACTTAAAACTGTCATTATGAAAATCGCTTCATTCAACTTTCAATCGGAACTAAAATAGGGTAACTTCCAAATATAATAAAACACTGAATAATAATAAGATAATAATAAGAAGATCTTCAGTTACATCGATCTCTTTAGATATAAAAGTATAAGATATGTTACAATTGGAAGTGCTATCAGTTTTCTCGCAGCTTAGAATATTTATTATGGAATCAACTTCTGTCTTGAACAGATTGGACTTGATCTTTATTATAATACTCTCTTTGTAGAGTTGGGAGAGGTTGTTGGCTATTTCATTTATATTGTACTTATTCATAGGACCAAGAGAAAAAAGTGGAGCATTATTGGACTATTTACTACTTCTCTATTTTGCTTTGCTTTTATCTTCATTAAACTCCCTAAAGTAATCACTAACGAATTATTAATAATCATATTAACATATATTTCATTATTATTATTATTATTATTATCTAGGATTGTCAATTACACAAGAATTTCTGTTCCTAGAAGTACGTGCAACTAGTGCTGGCAACGGTATAAATAAAATACTAATAAAAATAAAAACAATATTAAAATAATGATAAAATAATGATATAATATTTTAATTAAAATAGCTAGCTAAACTGTTAATCGCGGTAGTATTTTCAATGATTCAAATCTACTAATCTGAACTATTTCCAACAGTAGTGAGATCACTATCAATGGGGTTTATCTTTGCAGTGGGTCTGTTAGGAGTATTAATAATCCCATACTTAGTAGAATTAGCAAAAAAGTAATTGATATCACCAATGGTATATATCAGCATATTCGGATTCTTAGGCTCATTTGGCATTCTGTTATGTCGAGAAACTCTGAACCAACCTCTCGAAGATAATATAGAGGAACTCAAAACAGAGACATATGTCAAGTAGACTCTCAATGTCAATTATGAAGAACATGTAGAAGAAGAAACCAAAGATTATTCTCTATAATAATAATAGTAATAATAATTAATATCTATCCCTAATAATCAAGCATGATCCTTCATACTTTTTAATATATAAATATATCACAAATCTTCTTTCTTTTTTTTCTTGTTGTTATCCTCAAAATCATCATCATCATTATCATCATCATCATTATTATCATCATTATCATCGTCATAATCATCGAAATCATCACTATCTGAAATATTTTCATCTTCCTTGTCTTCATCCTCTTCCAACTCACTCTTCTTATAAAGAATCCCTTCCACCTCTTTTCCAGTCTCATTATCAACAAATATTATCCCATTGAAACTAATAACCTCTAATGCCAATATATAATATATTAATATATTATTACTATTAATATATATTATAGTAATTTTATAATACCTTTAGCCAATAATCTTAATATTTTTTTTCTACTCCTCTCTCTCATAAGTTTAAGAGCAGCTTCTTGTTTATCTTTGAAAGCAGGATGAATAGTGACTTTTTAGTTAATGTCAGGCTGAATTTCCTCTTATTTAAGACACTTACTACATATTTGATTTTCATCTGAACATTTATCACAACAATGTCGATATGCCTTTATGATATTTTTATTCTCACACTTAATGCATTTAGCCATAGCTGTTAATGGTTTGTATTTACCAAATTATAACTTCCATTTAATTTATTCTAAGCATCTTGAACATAATCGGTCTAAAGGAGTAGAAGTCTTTAGTTTTTCTCCTTTATCGTTAAATCTCATGTGAAATTTCTCTTTGTTCTAATGCTTTTAGGGTTTCTTTGTTGTGTCTCCTCCTCTTGTTGTCATTTATTGATTATTTTATTGATATTATATATATTATATTTTTTCTTAAATATATCAATATTATAAATTTTAATATTTATTTTTATTTTTTAACATTATTTATAATTTTATTAATTTAATTTATATTCATTAAAGAGCTTTTATAATTTGTTCTAAATTTTCAGTTTTAAATTCATATATGTCTGAATCATGTTTATTGTTGTTATTGTAAAATAACTCCAATTATACTATTTTTCCTTATGAAATATTGCTATTATTTGAAATATTTTACTTTAAATTTAAAAAATATTTTTACATTTAAATTCCAATTTATATGATTTATTTTATTTTTATTTTTAAATAATTCATTTGAAATGTAACTTTATTTTATTTAATCATAATCTTACAAAATCAATTGATCTAATAATTATTCTGAATCTAACATTTCTTTACTTGATTATATTTTTTTAATCACATCAGCTTTTAAATTAAGAATTTATTAGTAATCTTCAATCAAATTAGAAAACTAGTTTAAATAGTTCGACTATTTATTAAAAATAACATCTTCAATAAGTTAATTGAGAAAATCTTTATTATTTATTAATGACATAAATAAAATGATGTATAATTTATAATTAATAATAATTCAGATGTTTATATATAATTGTTAATTTATCTTTTAATTGACTTGTTTCCTAAAGATTATTAAATAATTATTACATTACAATTGAGAAATATTTATCTAATACTATTTAATCTATTTTCTATTTGTAATCTATTTGAATTTATTCATTTTTAATCAAAATTTAATTCTATTAGTCAATTTTAAAAGGAATTAATCCTCAACTTATCATTTAAATAATTAAAGAAATATCAATTTTAAATAAATAAGTTATGTTAGATATCGAAATACTTTTAAAAGAACATAAATATTATTAAATGAAATTCTCTAAAATTATTTATTAACATTAAATTAAATGATGACTTATATATATATCATTTTCTAATTCCTTAATTATTTCTGACAAAACTTAACTCATTTTATCAAATTCAAATAAGTGATAATTTTCTATTAAATTTAAACATTTGTTATTACTTATTAATATTTATTTTAATTTTTCATTTTCAATAATTTCATTTAATTAATTTCTTTCTTTACACATTACTATACAAATACTTATTAAATTGGCTAAATTTTTAATATTGATGTATTTATTATTTTATAAGAATTATTTTTCCATATTTTTTATATATTTAATAATTATATTTTGAAAATTATTATTAAAGATTTCCATTAGAAATTACATCAAATTGTTTTCTTATTATTGTTCCTAATTTTTCCCTTGAATTAAATGTAAATTATTATTTTATTTATAAAGAATATTTAAAAAGAAAAAGAGGCAGTTTTCTATATATTTATCTGATTTTTAAATTATTTTTATGGCTTTATTGTAATATTATTAACTTTGTGGCAATTATAATGTTTTAAAATAAATTTAATATAAATCCAAATAACATTTGTAACAGTTAATTTAATCATTTTATTCTTTAAATTAGCTTAACTCATTTAATTTTTCATTTATTAAATCATTTTACTACTTTTTTAGATTTTCGTAATCTTTATACCATTCTTAAATTATTATGAATAATATATTAAATAGTATTTTTTTTATATTTAAATAAATTTAATTTTTACCTTATTACTTTTAGAATTATAAATCTATATTATTTTATTAAATATAAATTTAAATCAGTCCAATATATTAATTTTTAATTATTTTAGTTATAAACAAAGATTTAAAATAATCATTTAGTATATTTATTTTTTTAAAAACCAACAGAAATTCGTATAGTTAATTACTTGGTTCATTAATTATATCATATAATTTTTATTGTTCTTAATTTGCCTCAATTTCCATTAATTATAAAATAAAATAATAATATAAATAATTACATAAATTATACATATAAAATAATTATTGATAAAATAGTAAAAATAATAATAGAAGCATAAATAATAAATAATAAATTGATGATCATAACATATATAATATTAAATATATATAGAAAAAATGATAATTCCTGTAAGATGCTTCACTTGTGGTAAGGTAAATAAAAAAATAGAATATTATAGGTAATAGGACACATGTACAATGATTTTCTGAATCTATTACAAGAAAATATAGATAACGAAAAAGAAGCAGCAGGGTAAATATAAATAAAAAATTAATAAGGAAAGCACTAGACTAATTAGATTTGAAAAGATATTGCTGCAGAAGAATGATTCTAACTCATGTGGATCTGATCGAAAAACTATTAAACTATAACATTCATGCAAACTCAATAAATTGATGAATTTTATAAAGGAATAATAAAATATAATTACATAAATCATCATTATTAATATCATTGAATAATAACATCAATTTGATTATTAATTTTGCGATTGGATAATTAAATAAGCATGGACTGCTCCAATCCTTTTTTATTGAGCAGAGAATTTTAATAGTGTTAAGTTTGATTATTGCTATAGTGAGACATCTGAATACTCTTTATAACCACACTCTATTGAATTATTGAAAGTTATTATAAATGATCATATTTTTCTGGAAATTAATCATTCAATTTTTTCCTCATAAAAAGAAAGTTTAGTGTCAGAATTAAAAATGAACATAAACCGTAAATTGGCATTACATAGTAATCATAATTAGCTTTCAATTCATATTAAAATTCAGGTAATTTTATAAGTATCAATCTTGCTATGAGAGTACCAAAATGAACAAAAAAGCCATTAAATTTCATAGAAAAGAACCAAGGGATCAAAATAATAAACTATAATTATTAAAGATTGTTAATGAAAGTGTTGATTAAACAGTTAGCCAATAATAATACATAAGAGAGTTAGTTATTGGATTAAGAAGGACTAATAAATACTATGGATAAGTTAATTAGAATAGAAACTAGAAAAAAGAAAGAATAAGTATTTCTGACATTGAACTTGACTTAAATAGGTCCAGAGAGAAGAGTGGATATTCCAACAGTGATATTTAGGAGAGTAATAATCTGAATAGGATTGGAAAAATACTCAGAAAGGAAATAGACAGAAGTAGATAAAGTGTATATATAGATAGAGTTAATAATAGCAATAAGGAAAATGTACTTAGTCTTGCCATTTAATAGAGAAAATGCTTATCTGAAGATGAATGAGATAGGATTACAATGAGTTTGGTTAATAAGATCAGAGTGGAATCTATCCTTGACATCGTGGTCAGGCTGAATGAACTATACTTGATGACAGAACAGAAGAGACACTAAGAAAGTAGGAATACCATCAAATAGTACACAGTTATTGAAGTTGCCATTCAGAAGTATATTTACTGGATATTGCATTAAACCATACAGCGAGTAAGATAGTGATAGGAAAATAGGAGCAAATTAACTTGTTTCTTCACTATAATATGTATGGAAGAAATCAAATGATGGAATGTTTATTGCTATGCGACCAAATCCAACCATCCCCATAAGGATTGATTTCATATGAATATTGTAAGTCACTCTATTAATATATACATATTTATTATATTACTATATTATTATTATTATTATTATTATTATTATTATTATTATTATTATTATTATTATTATTATTATTATTATTATTATTATTATTATTATTATTATTATTATTATTATTATTATTATTATTATTATTA
>Ga0315908_10001465_pt1 | contig 17680 bp, 10 predicted proteins | sample LakEriMetagenome_12_FD_203520 | JGI IMG/M metagenome (GOLD analysis project Ga0315908, IMG submission 203520) | Freshwater fungal communities from buoy surface, Lake Erie, Ohio, United States - Buoy 4 MA124 | ecosystem: Environmental > Aquatic > Freshwater > Lake > Lake biofilm | place: USA... | reverse complement strand
ACCCGTTTCCTTTGCTTTATTAATTAGCTGTGTCAGAATACTCCGATGTCCGATGTGCACGCCATCATATGTACCGAGCGTCACTACAGGATTCCTTAAGATCGGAAGTGCGGATAAACTTGTAAGTACCTTCATCATTTGAAGCGCAAAGGTAAGCAAACCAAATAAACGTCGATTTTAAACTTTTGAAGTACTTTTGGAAAAATCTATGGTATGAAAATCAAACTTTTTTCTCTTGTTCTTGCATTTAATCTTGTGTTTAGTTCCTTGTGGGCAGATGAAGGCATGCTTATTCCATTGCTTATTAAAGCCTTTGAATCAGACATGCAAGCGAGGGGGATGAAATTGACCGCTGACCAAATCTACAGTGTAAACCATGCCAGTTTGAAAGATGCTATTTTTCAGTTTGGTGGAGGATGCACCGCGGAATTGGTTTCCAGTCAAGGGCTTTTATTGACCAACCATCACTGCGGGTATTCTCAAATTCAGTCGCATTCGAGTTTAGAACATGACTACCTAAAAAATGGCTTTTGGGCGAAAGAAAAAAAGGATGAATTAACTAATCCTGGTTTAACCGCAACACGTATCGTTCGAATCGAGGATGTTACCGCGTTAGTATTGCAAAACACTCAAGGAAAACTGGATCAGTCGGCTATAGCGGCAAACATAGCGGCGCTTGTAAAAACAGCCATCGAAGGAACGCATTATGAGGCAGAAGTTAAAGCATTTGATTATGGCAATGCCTATTACTTGATGGTAAAAGAAGTGTTTAAAGACATTCGGTTTGTAGGGACCCCACCTAATTCAATTGGGAAATTTGGCGGGGATACAGATAACTGGGTTTGGCCGAGACATACCGGAGATTTTTCGGTTTTTAGAATTTATGCAGGACCGGATAATAAACCCGCCACCTATTCAGCGGATAATGTTCCCTACACGCCAATTCAGTATTTGAACATCTCGTTTAAAGACCGGAAAGAAGGTGATTTCACCATGGTATATGGATTTCCTGGCGTTACCGAACAGCACGTGGTTTCTGAATATTTAAAATTTATCATAGAAAAAGAACGTCCAGCGCGCATTGCGATGCGGGATGAAAGCTTGGCAGCCATTGATGCGGGCATGAAATCATCGGATTTGATTCGAATCCAATATTCCGCGAAGCAAGCATCCATAGCCAATGCTTGGAAAAAATGGATAGGACAAGTAGAAGGCTTGAAAAATTTAGACGGTGTTGCAGTCAAACAACGCGAGGAAGCGGCATACCGAAAAATGACCGAATCTAAACCGGAATGGAAAAAATATGCCAACGCCTTGGATTCATTGAATCAGTACGTAAAGAATAATTCAGAAAAAGAGTTCCGCTATGCCATGGGGGTTGAATATTTTTTCTACGGCCCTGAATTTTTTAAAATGATAAAAGCATCTAGTGAGCTATTAAACGCTTCGAATACTGGAGCCTCGCCCGACGTATTTTCTGCTGAAAAGAATAAATTAATTGCCAGTGCACGAGCGTTTTTTAAAAACTATAACAGTGCAGTAGATCAATCCATGTTCAGCGCACTAACCCTACAATATCAACGGGCTGAAATTTCGACAAACAAGAATTGGAATTTGATAAATGTTGCGACACTCTCAGGTAATATTTATGCCAAATCAATTTTTACCGATTCTACGCGGTTTATTCAGTTTGTAAAATCCTTTTCAAATAAATCGGTTAATAAGTTAGCGAAAGATCCGGCCTACATGTTTTATAACACCTATTATCCGTTATTCGTGCAAGAGGTGGCTCCAGCCTTCAAGAAATACCAGGCAAAAATTACTCCTTGGATGCAGCTTTACGTTGAAGGCAAATATGTCATGTTTCCGAATGAAAAACACTGGCCAGATGCCAACTCAACCCTAAGAATTACCTACGGACAATTGGAAGGGTCTTCCCCTGTAGACGGCATGGCCTACACCGAACATACCACATTAGATGGAATGATTGCAAAAAATAGTACGGGAAATCCGGATTTTGAATTGCTGCCAAGAATGTTCGAATTGGCATCTAATAAAACCTATGGCCCCTATGCCCAGGACGGCGAATTATGGGTTTGTTTCACAGGTTCAAATCACACCACTGGAGGTAATTCAGGCTCTCCGGTGTTAGATGAAAAAGGGAATTTGATGGGCTTAAACTTTGACCGATCCTGGGAAAGTACAATGAGTGATTATTTGTTTGATCCGAACCGTTGTCGGAATATTGTAGTGGACATTCGCTACGTACTTTGGGTGATGGATATTTATTCCGGGGCAACGCATTTAGTAAATGAAATGACTTTAATCAAAGATTAATTTATCTTTGCTTCTTGAAATCAACCTGCGCCATAAGTTTAATATGAGAAAATTACTTTTATTCAGCCTACTGATTATTGCCTTTAATCAGGATGCCCATGCTTCTACCATGAGGTTAAGATCGAAATTAATCAAGGGGTATTTGGTTGATTTTAAAACCCGCAGGAATGTGGATGAGGTTTCCTTGTTGTTGGTTTCAAAAGAGACAGGAGAACGATTTAATGCTGAAACGCGACGCGGAGTTTTTACATTTAATAATGTTCCGATTGGTGAAAGCATACTAATCCTTACAGACAAAGATTACAGAAAAGATACGCTAAAGGTTTTTAGAACGAATTCTAAAGAACATTTGGAGCATTATACCTTTAGTAAAACACAGCCCTTTGCTGCCCGCTTGAAAGTAACATGGCTATTCAATTGGGGAGATCGAACCACTGTGGTTAATGGTAAAAAAGTGGTTCAAGAACATTATTGGTCTCACATGTTGGCACGAGTGATTTTAATTGCTTATTTACTCTGTTTAATCATGATTTTTTACTACAGCGTGATTCAACTTTCATTGGCCATTGCGTACAGAAGGTCAAAACGTACGCCTAAATTACCGATGCCGTCTTTTGATTTGGAGCAAGCACCTAAGGTTACAATTCAACTGCCAATGTTTAACGAAATGTATGTTGCTGAACGAATTATAGAAACCGCTGCACGGTTTGCCTATCCAAAAGATAAATTACAAATTCAGGTATTGGATGACTCCACAGATGAAACTAAAGACATTATTGCTAAAAAAGTGGCGGAAATTGCTGCTACGGGGGTAAATATCCAGCACATTCATCGCGTAGACAGAACAGGATATAAGGCCGGAGCCTTGGATGCTGCTATGGACCGTGTTACAGGTGACTTCATTGCGATTTTTGATGCGGATTTTGTTCCAGATGAAAATTTCTTGTTACGAACCGTTCCCTACTTTAATGATGAACATGTTGGGGTAGTACAGACGCGTTGGGGTCACTTGAATAAATCATATTCCCTACTAACAGAACTTCAAGCCTTCGGATTAAACGGACATTTTGCTATAGAACAGCAAGGACGTAATTCAACAGGTCACTTTATTAATTTTAACGGTACTGCCGGAATTTGGAGAAAAAGGTGCATTGAAGATGCAGGTGGATGGGAACATGATACCATTACAGAGGATTTAGATTTAAGCTACCGTGCGCAAATGAGGGGATGGAAGTTTACTTATTTAGAAGATGTGGAATCGCCGGCAGAATTACCAATTACTATGTCTGCATTAAAAAGTCAACAGCATCGTTGGATGAAAGGAGGAGCAGAGTGCTTTATTAAAATGCGGGGTAAATTACTTACACATCCCGGGGTGAGATTTTCGGATCGAGTGCATGGAATGGCCCATTTATTTAACTCCTCAGTGTTTGTTTTCATCTTAATCTTATCGATTCTAAGTTTATTTATTCTACACATTAAGGATTCTTTTTCAGATTTGAATTATTTCGTTCAATTTGGGGCATTTTTTATCTCAAGTACCGTATTCCTTGCCTTTTATTATTGGAATTCTTACCGAGACAAAACCGGGAGATTTTGGAACGATTTATTCAAATTCATTAAGCGTTTTGTTCAGTTCTTGACGGTATCTATGGCCTTGTCTATGAGCAATGCGGTAGCAGTGATTGAAGGGTATCTTCGTATAAAAAGTTCCTTTGTCAGGACTCCAAAATTCAATGTGGCTCAAAAGGATGAGTTTACAGGTAATAAATACGACAAGAAAAGCTTATCAATTTTGAATGTTGCCGAAGGCATATTTATGTTGATTTTCGGATTTACCGCATTAAATCGCTTGGCTTTTGGTGATTTAGGGATGGTTCCCTTTCATTTGATGCTAGCCATTGGATACGGTATCATTTTCTTTAATACACTTAAGGAAGTAAGAACAGGGCGTTAACATGAAGGTTCGATTGATGTTCATTGGGAAAACGGTATCCAATGCCCTCAAAGAGTTAGAGCAAACCTATGAAAAACGCCTTAGCCATTATGTGAGTTATGAGCGTATTGAATTACCTGATGTAAAACAAGCTGCATCCTTAACAACTTCTCAGCTAAAAGATAAAGAAGGACAATTATTTTTATCTAAAATATCAGAAGATCAGCATGTTATTTTACTGGATGAACAAGGAACAAGCTATACCTCGGAAGGATTTGCTCTTGTGCTCGCCAATCATGAATTACACAGTGCAAAAAAAATCACCTTTTGCATTGGCGGTGCATTTGGTTTTTCGGACGAGCTCTATACCCGTTCTAATGGTAAGATATCCTTATCGAAAATGACGTTCTCGCATCAAATGGTACGGACTATTTTCTTAGAACAACTATACAGGGCGTGCACCATTAATAAAGGTGAAAAATACCATCACTCCTGATGGATTCGTTAACTTTAATCCGATGAATCAAGTTCAACTATTCTCAATTGCTGAGGTACTAAGTGTGGTACTTTGGTTTTTCATTCTTTTTTGGGTTGGACGTTACTTGCGGATGCGCTACAATAATGATCAGATAGGCAAGTTTTTTTATTTAGGGTGGGGATTCAAAATATTTTTCGCGCTCATATTTGCTGTGGTTTATCTATTTACTCTCGGTGGTGGTGACATTAATGCGTATTGGGAGAGTGCGACGGTGCTTAATAAACTCTTCCTAGACAACCCCATGGGATATATTCAAGAACTTTGGAGCACGGAAAGATCTATGGGTATTACGTTTCATTTTAATTCGGAAACAGGTTATCCTCCAGGTTGGATTTGGCGTGAAGCGGAAGCTTGGAATGCCGCTAAAATACTCTCAATCTTTTCAGCGCTTACCTTCAATAGCTTCTGGGCTACCACCTTGCTGATAGCATCCCTCGTGTTTTTTACTTCATGGCTTATGGTCTATCGCATTACAAGCAATGAAGCGTTTAATTCAAAAGCCGTAATGTTTGCCTTTTTGTTTTTTCCATCGGTGACCTTCTGGTGCTCGGGAATAAGCAAGGATAGTCAAGTGTATACCCTTGCACTACTGCTCATTTATCAATTGTTTCTTTGGCTTAAATGGGACCGAAAACGTTCTATTTGGCGCGTATTATTAATGGTATCTATCTTCTACTTGTTATTGAGTCTCCGTCAGTTCATTGCGCTTGCCATTATTGCACCTTTTTTCCTTTCCATTGTGGTTCGCTATGGTAGCCGCTTATCACAACGTCCAATTATTTTACTGTTATTTCGATTGTTTGTATATGCGCTATTGGTGAGTGGTTTTATGTTGATTGCTTATGCCGAACAAACCCAATCCTTAATTCGAGAGGCACAGATCACCCAATCAGATTTTAGTCAAAATCCGATTTATTCAGGGGCAAAATATGAGCTTTCGACCATGGATGGCACCCCAACTGGTATCTTGTTAGCTATGCCAGAATCCGTTTTTATTGCCCTCTATCGACCTTTTATTACTGAAAATCTTGGACTGAATTTCGTGGTTAATCAATTGGAAAGTTTATTACTCATCTTCTTATCCCTTTGGTTTTTAATTAATAAGAGGGTATTTAGTAACTTAAGATATTTATTCAAAAGCGAGTTCACAATTTATGCATTCACCTTTGTTTTGCTGATTGCTTTTATGGCTGGGTATACATCAATTCTTTTTGGGGTTCTTGTTCGAATCCGAGCGATTGCATTGCCTTTTTTCTTCCTTTTATTAACCTTTCGTAAACCTAAAATAACGAGTACAATCTGATGTGTGGAATCGCCGGATTTATTGATTTAAGCAAAGAGACTTCAAACGAGGTTCTTGTGTGTATGAGGGATTCCTTAATCCATCGAGGTCCGGATGCAGGAGGTGAGTATTTCTTGGAAACAGATTCCTTTTCTTTAGGGTTGGCACACCGTCGCTTATCTATTATTGATACCAGTGCCTTAGCCAATCAACCCGTACATTATGAACACCTTTCTATGGTTTTTAATGGAGAGATTTATAACTATAAAGAAATTAAGAATAAACTGACATCTGCTGGGTATTCTTTTAAAACGAGTTCAGACACTGAAGTCGTACTTCTTGCATTTCATGCCTGGAACGTAAAGGCGCTAGCATATTTCAAAGGAATGTTTTCCTTGACTATTTTCGATCGCTCAGCTCAGAAGGTGTATTTAATTCGTGATCGCTTTGGAGTTAAACCTCTATACTACTATGTAGATAGTCATTTGTTGTTGTTCGGAAGTGAGTTAAAACCCTTGCATTCCCATCCGAGGTACAAGAAAGAACTTAACTTGGAGAGTATTTGGTATTTTTTTCAATACGGTAATATTCCCTCTCCACATTCCATTTTTAGTAATACCTATAAAGTAGAACCGGGAACAATGGTAACGGTTGATTGCAATACCCTTCAAGTGGAGAAAAATACGTTTTGGAGTCCAGAGAAAGCGTTTCACAAAGCACCCCTTTCTATTTCCTTTGAAGAAGCAAAAAATCGAACGCGCGCCTTACTATTTGATTCCATTAATTTACGAATGGTGGCTGATGTACCTGTTGGTTTGTTCCTTTCTGGGGGCTATGATTCGGCAACTACTGCGGCATGCTTAACACAAACACACAAAGACCTTAAAACCTTTACAGTAGCGGTCCCTGATGCTGGATTAAACGAAGGCCCAAAAGCAAATCAAATTGCCGATTACTTAGGAACTACACACACCGAAATCACCTGTGACTTACATGAAGCATTACAGGTAATTCCTATGCTACCTACAATCTATGACGAACCCTTTGCAGATAGCAGTGCCATTCCAACATATCTTGTCGCAAAACATGCGGCCAATTCGGTAAAGGTAGCCTTGAGTGCCGATGGAGGGGATGAGTTATTCGCAGGGTATAACAGACACCTCTATTATTCGCGTATTCCCAATGCGGTTCGCTACCTCCCAAGCGTTCTTGGTTCAAGTATAGCCAACGCAATCGGGTTTAGCGGCCTGTCCGGATTGAACGCGCAACGTGTGCAAAAATTCGCCCGCCTGATGAGCGATTTTTCCGTTGAATCATATATGCATGCCATGACCACCTCCATGTCAAATGATGCATTAACTAAGCTGATTAATCAACAAAACATACCTGAAAAGCTGCCCTTTTACGAAGGAAGATCGCCTCTGGCAACTATGTTACTTAATGACAGCATCAACTATCTCCCGAATGACATCCTCCACAAGGTGGATCGTGCTACCATGGCCGTTGGACTGGAGGGTAGAGAACCGTTTTTAGATCATGACTTATTTGAGTTTTTAGCGCAAGTACCTGATCACTATAAATGTGATGGAAAAGACACTAAAATGCTGTTGAAACATATTGCACACGACCTACTTCCACCAGCCTTAATGCAAGGACCTAAAAAAGGATTCGCTATCCCAATTGCCGCATGGATGAGGGAATATTTGAAATCAGAACTGTTGGATTTCATCGAACCAAGGTTTATTAAAGAACAAGGTATTTTTAAGGGACCTGAATTGGAGCGCGAAGTAAGGTCATTTATTAATGGAAATGATTCAAACAGCTTGTTTATTTGGTATTATTTTAGTTTTCAATCATGGTACAATCAATGGATGTAAGCCCGATTTTCACAGTCCAAAAGCATGAATTAGCATTTAATTTTCCCGCAGGAACAAGCCGGGGAGTGCTTTCTACAAAGAAACTTTGGCTTATTACCCTAAGCGTTGATGGGAAGCAAGGTGTTGGAGAATGCAGCATCATTGAAGGGCTTTCTCCTGATTATATCAATGATGCGCAGTATGAAAAGCAGTTATCCGATATTATCCTTCGCTTGAATCAGTGTTCAATTCCACTGGATCACTTGCTGTTCACCTTGGATGATTTCTTACCCGAATTAAGGTATTTCCCTTCGATACGTTTCGGTTTAGAATGCGCCCTTCGTGCTTGCTTATCTCCTGTTCCCGGACTCTTATTCGATAATTCCTTTTCCAGGGGAGAACGCGCTATACCAATCAATGGGTTAATTTGGATGGGCTCTCCGGAATGGATGCAAGATCAAGTAGAGAAAAAAGTTAAGGAAGGGTATTCCGTATTGAAATTTAAAATTGGCGCCATTGATTGGGAGCAAGAACACGAAATAATTCAACAGGTGCGTAAACATTTTGGTCCTGAAAAACTTACGATACGAGTAGACGCAAACGGTGGATTTACGCAATCTAATGTGCGACAAATACTAAATCAACTCAGCGACTTAAGTGTACATTCGATTGAACAACCTGTTGCAGTTAATGAAATTGAATTATTAGCAGCATTGTGCAAGGAAGCCATTGTTCCAATAGCCTTAGATGAATCCCTGATTCCCTGCTATTCATTGGCTGAAAAAGTGGCCTTGCTCGATCGCGTTTGTCCCCAATATATCATTTTGAAACCAAGCTTACATGGGGGCATTTCTGGTACAAAATCATGGATTGATCTCGCCACTGAACGAGGTATCGGGTGGTGGATGACCTCTGCGCTTGAATCAAACGTCGGATTAACAGCCATCGCACAGTTTGCAGGTGAATATCATTTCACCCTACCACAAGGACTTGGAACCGGCGGCTTGTTTACCACGAATTTCAACTGCGGATTATCTTTGAGCAAAGGCTTTTTAAGCCATCATTTGCCCGAACACGGATGAAGTTCGTCGCATTGGGAATAGACATAATCGTGCAGTAACCATTGTGCAGCGATTGCCAATTGACTGTAATTCTGGGAGTTATTACCGAAACCTCCCGCTGAGGTCACCCACATTTGTTGGATGAGTTCCATGCTTCCCTTCGACGGATTAATTTTATTGACTACCGCGGCTACATTTCCTGCCCCCGCATGATATACGTGCATTACAAGTAATCTAAACCATAAATCACTTTCTGCATAACTCAATCCATGTGCAGTTAAAATTCTTCGAGCAGATGGAATGCATGAGGTTTTGATGAGTTGTGATGAAGCGTATGCACTTCTTGAAAAATCGGCGCGTTCGTCCGTATTTCCATTTACCGTGAGTCCATATCGTTGAGCAACCGAAGGCATGAGTTGAAATGGTCCATAAGCACCACTTATTGATTTCTTTAATTGTGCGGGACTTTCAATTAAAAGGATGGCTTGTGCATACCACGGGTCTACCTGGTTTGTTTCAAATACGCCTATTCCTTTTCCAAGCGTTGGAAATACTTCGTGAAATCTATAAAAATCATTTTTTCCGGTCGTAACATAGAGTTCCTCCGTAGAATCTAATCCAAAGGTTTTGCGCAACGATGCTTTGTATAGCGCTTTTTCAGTTTCGGTTTTTGTTCGCCATTGCTTATAGGCCATGGTCTCGAGCATCGTGCGATTTTTGGCAACATTAATAATGCAAGAATCAGGAGATAAGGTCATGATCCGTCTCCAAAATTTAGCTTGAGGCAATTCAACCCAACGGTCTTCAAACAAGTCGTCTGAACGCATCACGCGGTTCAACGTGTTCTTAGTTTTGACTTCTAACTGTTCGTGTGTCCATGTTTGCGCCACAATGAAATGCGAAAAATTTAGTGAAATAATAAGAAGAAATCGGAATAAATTCATGGAGGTGAAATTAAGGAATAACTCGATTGCTAACGCGTTAAGTGACCTCAGTTACAAACATCCTTTTTTTAATCCCTATATTTGAGCGTGGAAATGTTAAAGAAAATCCTGGGGTTTCCCTTCATTTTTTTAGTCCGAATTTATCAGTGGGTGATTTCCCCATTGCTTCCCCCAAGTTGCAGATATACACCGACATGTTCTTCCTATATGATAGAGGCAATTCAAGTTTGGGGTCCTGTTAAAGGCATTTGGTTAGGTACTAAGCGAATTTCACGCTGTCATCCAAGGGGAGGACACGGGTATGATCCGGTGCCGAAGAAAACGCCTCCTCTCGAATAACCCAACCTCTAGCGCTTAAGATTGATTCATAAGTGATTAGATCGAATACGTTGGAAGATAAATCAATCCAGCGTTGAATTCGAATTTCGCGTCCATCCATCTGATGGTCCACCACATGAGGGATTCGTAAGGAATCGGAGGCTGTTTTGGTGCTTTCAACATATGAAAACCACTGTTTTAAGACATGGATTGTAGGGTTTTCACTCATTGGGAAATCTTCAGCACGTACCGAATGAATAAAATGGATTTTACGCTTTGCCCTACTGAATAAAACGTTCAGTCGTTTATCGCCACCTTCTTGAGTTAAGGGGCCAAACCGTAAATCAAATCTTCCATCTTCGTTGTACCCATAGCCAAATGATATGATGATTTCATCACATTCATCCCCTTGAATTTGTTCTGCAGTTTTCAAAAATAACGCATCTGATTCAAGGGCTACCTCAATCGCTAAGCGCTCCGCTGCGGTACACAACGAAACAATGGCTTTAAGTTGCTTTTCTGAGAATGCTACTAATCCAATGCGGGTATCTTTTAATCCTAATTTTTCAATTAATAGGTTTTTTGCAGCCTGTGCTTCAACTAAGTTTGTACCATCTTTGTAATGATTACCGGGGAGATAGATAGATGCTATAGCTTGATAGTTCGGATAGCTCGGCAACACAATGAGTTCATTGTTGTAAAAATGTTGATTCGAAAATTGTATCAACTCCTCGTGTTGGCTTCGATAATGAAATTTTAATGGACTTTGCGGTAAATTGAATGACGCTTGATCAAGTAGGGTGAGTGCATTGGAATTCCCACGCTGAAAAAAGGCTGAAGGCGCCATTTGCATCGAATCACCAGCAACAATAAGTTGTTTTGAGCGATAAATCGTTCCCAACGAATGTGACAATAACAACTGACTTGCCTCGTCAATAATTGCCACATCAAAACGGTTTTTAATCAGGGGTAAATCCATGGCGATTTGCACAGGACTACTCAGCCAAATGGGCTTCAATAAAGAAATCCAATGCGCAGCTTCGCTTTCCAAGACATCGCGTAAGGATGGGAAATTTCTTTTTCGACTAAAAAGCCTTGAAAGAATTCGTTTCCCTATGATTAATTCATTTTTTAATACCTTCTCGCTTGCTGTTAATTTACCGCTAGGCGTAGCGATTAACCGATGAAACGCATCAAAGGTGTTTTTGCGTTCTACCAATATCTGATGAACAATCCGTTCTTGTGTACTTTTTCTATTCGCCTTAATCCGTGCCAATTCATCTGCAATGGAAAGTGATAGAAATTCCTTCATTCCTGGAAATTGGGCAATGAATCGGTTCCAATCGGAAGTAATTATGGCCTCTTCATAGGCTTCAGAAGTTTCGAATTCAATCAGTGGTGCCGTGATAGAATCTGGGACTTGGTCCCATGCCTTTAAATGTTGAATGCAGCTATGGAAATTAGTTAAAAGATGATCTATGTTCTCATAGACGGGTGTTTCAGAATTCCGTGAGATTTGTTGTTTAATTGCGAGCGCAATTCCTTGGATCATGGAGTGATTTGTGCAATAGAAACTTCGTTCTTGTTTCGAAAGTGCGTGGTATTGTTCATACAAGTTTCCATCAAACAAGGCATTAAAGGTTTTATAGGCTGTGATATCCGTCCTAATGTCCGTTAATCCAAGCGAAATTAATTCCATTTGAGCGTTTAATCGGTCATCCAGTAAGGTATGGTATACCTCAGTTAGTTCAATTAATACCGCAATATCAGTGGTTGTATCAGTTAACCAGTTTCTTTTTAAACGATTTAGATGAATTTTCTTAAACAAACCACTTTTCGACAGTTCTTTACGCAACCCACTTAACAAAACGATCGAAGGTAATTTTTTCCACGAAGTAAGCGCGTGCTCTTTCTGTTGAAGTTGTGGGTCAATCAGCTCCAATTTTTTAATCAATCGATTGATTTTACTTCGGTGCTTCATCCACGGCAAACAGCGTTGAGCAGTGTCATTTGAAAACAAATGAACGGTCTGTGCCACCTGTGCCTGTTCAAGAATTTCACCATAGCTTAGGTGCTGCCATTGTAAATGGCTTAGCTCCGTTTGTATATTCTTAAGCGTTTTTAAACGTGTTTCAAAGGTGTGTTCTAAGTTCGAATTACGGTTGAGTAGACCTAGCTTTTGCAGGACCGAATCAGGAATAGTTGAAAGTATAGGCTTATAGGTTACCCATTCGGAATAACTCGGCATACCTGCATGAAATGCTACCTTTTTCTTTTCCTCAATTCGCGTCGCCGTAATAAAGTCCTTTGGACTCATCTTCCCAATCAATCCTTCCTTATGGTAGAGGTCCAGTTGACCCTGAAGCCAGTTCAAGCGAATGGTACTTGAAACGTCTTGCTCGATGGAATCTAGCGGTTTTTCTATCGCTTCCCAGCTTTTGGCCAGCGACTGAATACTGGTTTTTACTCCGTCCTGCGAGTTCCTCATCAGCATTAATTCTCCGAGTCCACAGTCTGTTAATTTCGAGGCAATCACTTCTAAGGCTTGACGTTTTTGAGAACATAGAAGCACCTGCTTTTTTTCTTCTAAAAACCGACCGATTAAATTTCCGATTACTTGAGATTTTCCGGTCCCTGGGGGGCCTTGAATAACCACGTGTTGCAACTCAGCCCGTTTTATTGCTTGGTACTGGGTGTGGTCTGTCTCGAAAAGTAAGGGAGCCAATGATTTATGGGGGGGGTCTTCCACGCGTTGAGCACCTTGATATAGGAAATCGAAATGACTTAAATCGCTTTCCTTTTTTAACTCAATAACTTCCTTTAAGAGGCTGTGTCGATACGGATGGAAATTTCCTATGTACCTTAGGCTTGGTTCCACATCATATCCTTTGGATGACAACAGGTCACATAGTTCCTTTTTTTCAAGGGATGTAAATTCCGTTTCTTCAAATGAAAGGATATGCAATAAGTAGGGGTTTATGATCCATTCATCCGCTGTGATATTCCACGAAACCTGATTTAAAACGGGGTTGATTTTCGGGTTTAATAAATGAAGGAAAATTGGAATTTGTTGCTCGCACGCTGGTTGCTTAAAGAATAGGATGCCCTCAGATAAACACAAGGGAAATATTCCCTCTTCTCGTTCTTTTTGATGCGCAGCGTTTATGAGTTTCGATGCTTCAGGCTTTAGTTCTTCCGTTTCTTTTTCAAAAGGCAGTACATGTTTAACTTGGATATTCACCAATAAATCATTCGAATTAAACTGTGATAGGTCCAGTTCAAATTGATTTAATTCCGATAAAATGATTGATTTATCATTCACGCAATAAAAGTAAGGCAATTTATTTTGTTAGTCAATTTCATGTACCTTTATCCTTTAATCTACGAATTATGAAGGCCTTACTATCAGTTTTTTTTCTTAGTTTTTTTGTTGGGATTTCTGCACAAATCACCCTCAATGTATCGGATTTTGCAAATTCCGGTGATACCGTCCGTATCTCTCAAGCCGCCGGAACGGGTTTGGATTTTGCCTCAACCGGCGCGAATTATACCTGGGATTTTAGTGCCTTAGCTGCAACCAGTCAATACCTAAAAGAGTATAACCCCATTGGTTTTGCTTCATTATTGGTGTTCGGAACCTATGGACCTGTTGCCCCAACAAATTACCGGGCCAGTTATTTCAATCCAACCAACGATTTGCCCTTGGATCAATTGTCTCAATTCCTACCTGTTTCGTTAAGTGATTTGAATCAGTATACCAAGCGAATGACAGACTCCATTACGTCACTTGGCTATTCTATAAGCGTGAACGGACAAGGGGTTCCATTCAAATCGGATACCATTGAAACACGCTATAAATTACCCTTGAACTACAATGATTATCATTATTCCAGAGGCTACACCTACATCGATTTAAATCCAGTCATTGACTTTAAAATCAAACAATATCGTCAACGCACCACCAATGTAGATGGATGGGGAACGATTATAACCCCGAAAGGTACTTTTCAAGCGCTTCGCTTACGACATGACATTGCCGAGATTGATTCCGTTTACCAAACATTTTTCGGTGCTGGCCAGTGGTTTGGTACGCCACCCATTCAACGCACGGAATACGAGTGGTTTGCAAATGGTGAAAAAGAATGGGTGCTCAAAGCAACGGAAACGAACGGTACGGTGAATCAAGTAGAATATCAAGAAGATTACTTGGGCTTAGATGCTTCCTTGATTGAGTCAACCCTTGATGCCTCTATTGGTCCTAACCCCGCACATGAAACAGTATTTATTGATGCTAAATCCCCTGTATATTTAGCTCAAATCTTTGATGCTGCCGGAAGGATGGTGGGTAGCACGTCATTGAACAATGTACTTACCTATAGCCTTGATCTCAACGCATTACATGCGGGGACATACCGATTAATCCTTAGTGGAATTCATGGATCTAAAGAATTTCCGTTAGTTAAATTCTAATTGTACCTTTGACTCGGCAAATCGGCCTATCGCTGTCCCGTTTACGGGAGGGAGGAAAGTCCGGGCAGCACAGAGCAGTGTACTTCCTAACGGGAAGGGTTCATCTTGATGAATACAGAAAGTGCCGCAGAAAACAAACTACCTTGGCATCGCCAGGGAAAAGGTGAAAAGGGGAGGTAAGAGCTCACCGCAGCAACAGTGATGTTGTTGGCAGGGTAAACCTTACGCGCTGAAAGACCATGTATACCGGAGTATGTCTTGTACATTAAGAGTTGCTCGCTCGATTCCGGAGGGTAGGTCGATAGACGCTGATGGCGACGTCAGTGCTAGATAAATGATAGGCAGTTGCGTCACGTGTGACAAAACGAACAGAACCCGGCTTATGATTTGCCTTTTTTTATATTAAATGCTTATGAAAGCACTTTTGCATATCAAAGAATCACTTCGTAAGGAGGGGAACCCCTTGCGTGTTCCGCAGATGGAAGCCTACATGAGAAATCAATTTCCATTTTATGGCGTAATGAGCACCCCCCGAAAAGAAATCTTAAAGGCCCTAAAAAAAGACCATTTAGATGTTCTTGATTCAAATGAAAAAAGAACCTTGATTCAGTTACTTTGGGAAGAAGAGCATCGCGAATGTCAACTCGTCGCGTTAGAATGGATGATGAAATGGAATCCAAAAGAATTTATAGCATCAGACATTGAGTTGTTCGAATGGTTAATCACCACCAAATCGTGGTGGGATACCGTGGATGGCATCGCGCCAAATGTGGTGGGTAAATTTGCACGTGTGTTTCCTGAACAAATGAAAGAGACGCTCAATCGATGGGAATCCCATGATTCCTTTTGGATTCGTCGGGCTTGCTTGATTTTTCAGTTACGGCAACGAAACGACACGGATTTAGCCCTTCTTCAGTATTTCATCGGTAGATTTAAACCAGAACGGGAATTCTTCATCCAAAAGGCCATTGGATGGAGTTTACGCGAGGTATCTAAATGGAATCCAATATGGGTTGCAGAGGTGGTTCAAGCGGAGCAACTTACTGGCCTGGCCAAGCGCGAGGCGAGTAAATACATCTAGTCCACTTAATTGTTTATTTTTGGGGCATGAAGCTAATTTATCCTTTTTCGTGTTTCCTTCTACTTTTTGGCTTTCTCCATGTTGGCCATGCCCAAGTGCGACCTACCAACGGTGTAGCCACTTCAGAAATGAAAAAAATTGCCCTAACCAATGTGGATGTTTATGTTAGTCCGAATAAAAAGCTCGAAAACGCTACGATTTTAATTCAAGCAGAACGCATTCTTGAGGTTGGGACCAATGTAAATATTCCGTCAGATTTTGTGATATTCGATAAGGAAGGACTTACTGTTGTTCCATCATTCATAGAATTATATACGGATGCAGGAGTGGTTAAAGCCTCCTCACATCACAAAGGTTCCTATCCGCAATTAGAATCATCAAAAGAAGGTGCTTTTTATTGGAATGAATCCATTCATCCGGAAATAAATGCAGTGGATGGAATTAATTTAGCCGACAATAAATTCAATGAGTTACAAAAACAAGGTTTTGGATTTGTCGTTCCGCATCAAGCCGATGGCATTGTCCGAGGTTCTGCACCCTTAATCGCATTAGGGAATCTTAATCCCTTGGAAGCAACTCGCACAAATGCTTCAGCGTTTTTTTATTCCTTCAATAAAGGCGTTTCACAACAAACCTATCCGTCTTCCTTAATGGGATCTATTGCCTTGTTGCGTCAATCGTTTTACGATCTTGCTTATTATAAAAAGAACCCTTTAGCAGACTTAGGCAAACAATCGATGGACCCCTGGGTAGCGAACGATAGCTTGCCTGCTGTTTTTAAGGTAGGGGATAAATGGGATATATTACGTGCGGAGCGCATAGCGAAGGAATTTAAACGTCATTTTGTTTATGTCACTGCAGGCGATGAATACGCCATTGTGGATGCCCTAAAACCATGGAATCCAAAACTCGTTGTGCCGATTTCTTTTCCAAAACCGGTAGATGTTTCCGACCCCTATGTCGCAAAAAATGTCTCGATACAAGAATTAAAGCATTGGGAAGCTGCGCCGTATAATTTCAAAATACTAACCGATGCAGGTATTTCAAGTGCTATTACCACGCAAGGGCTTCCCTTAGCTGATTTTTGGAAAACCATTCGCAAACTAATTTCAATCGGAACAAGCCCGTCCTCGATTCTATCGGCTCTTACCACGGTGCCTTCATCATACCTTGGGTTAGATTCAATGGTAGGTACCCTCGAAGCATCAAAACTGGCGAGTTTTAATGTCTTTTCAAAAGACCCATTTGTTTATGAATCCACCCTGTTGGAGTCTTGGTCACTTGGTAATTGCCTCGCACTTCATTCTGCTAACTTGGTGAATGTGCTTGGAACGTATAGCTTAAATCTAAAAGGACAGCGTTTTGAAATGAAGGTGTCCGGAGAGAATCAAAAACCCAAAGTTACACTCATTGAGTATAAAGACTTGTGGGATTCTAAACTCAAAGTATTTAAGAAAGATTCAGTAATTACAACGGTTTCTTTTACCTTTTCAGACCGGGACGTAAACCTACAATTTGCCCTTCCGAATGCCGAGTCTAAGATGTATTTGCTGCATGGAAAAATTTCCTCTAATGGTTCTGTTTGGGAAGGAGATATCACCTATCCGGATGGAAGCTGGGGACAATGGTCTGCTATTCGTCGGGTAAAAGATACCGAAGCTTCAACTCCAATAAAGATTGAGTCTAATCCCATTCCAACAAGTTGGTTTCCAAATATGGCTTATGGTTCTAAAGCGATGCTTACGCAGCAATCAACCGTTTATGAGCAAGTTACCATTTGGACGAATGAGTCTGAGGGTATTATAGAAAAGGGGTATGTCGTTGTTCAACAAGGAAAAATCACTTACGTGGGGGCTA
>Ga0315908_10001464_pt1 | contig 17683 bp, 20 predicted proteins | sample LakEriMetagenome_12_FD_203520 | JGI IMG/M metagenome (GOLD analysis project Ga0315908, IMG submission 203520) | Freshwater fungal communities from buoy surface, Lake Erie, Ohio, United States - Buoy 4 MA124 | ecosystem: Environmental > Aquatic > Freshwater > Lake > Lake biofilm | place: USA... | reverse complement strand
GGGCTGAGTGGCTTGACAGGGGCGATCCGATCCGGTTGGTTGGAGTGAGTTCCAGAGCAGCCATGCAACGGACGGAGGCCCTCTTCATCCTTCGCCTGAAGGCCCTGCCCAGCACGCGGCAGGAGCTGTACCAGGCGATCCAAAGCACCAACCCCCAGCTCGACGGCTGGGGCGCCTGAGACCAGCCATGGGCCAGCGAACTGGGGCGGGCCTGGTGGCGGCAACCCTGCTGGGGCTTCTGCTGGTGGGCTGCAACGGAGCAGAACGGGACCGCCAGGCTGAGGCGGAGCGCCAGCGGGAGGCGGCGGTGGAACGGCTGCGGCAGCAGGGCGCCCTGGTGAGCCGCTGCAGGCGCCAACAAGCGGCGGTTAGCCAGCAGGTGCAGGCCCTTACCAGCTACAAAAGCGACCTTGGCCGGCTCAGCCAGCGCAGCTACGTGCCCCTGCCGCGGCCGGCGGCGCCCGACCCGGCGGTGCTGGCTCGCTTCACCCGCGACGACCAGGAATTGGAGCAGGAGCGCTACCAGCAGGCCCTGGCCCGCTGGCGGGAGGCAGATGGGGCCGAGCGGCAGCGCTGGGAAGCCGGGCAGGAGGCGCGGCGCCAAGAGTTGAGGGCCCGCCAGAGCGAGGCACGCCAGGCGCTCGCCAAACTCGGCGTACCGGCCACGCTGGCGGCCCAGAGCGCCTGGAGCCGCTGTGATGGCCCGGCGCTCATGGCTGTGACGCAAGCCACCACCCGTTAAACCGTGCCGCAGAAAACCTGCTGGCAAACCGTCAATCGAGCCCCAAAATGGCGAGGTGGCGCAGTAGCGCTACTTTCGATTGAGCTAATGCCTTCCCTTGAGCGACACACCCCGCCGCTCCCGCCGGACCCAACGCCGCCAGCTGTGCTGCCCGGCCCATCCGGAGCAACGGATTGAGGGCAATGGCAAGAAGTACTTCCTGCACCTGCTCACTGCCGAGCAACTCAAAGCCCGGGGCATGGCCTATAAGACCGCCAAGCTGGTGATCCAGGCCTACCCGGTGCTGGTGCTGAGCAACGAGTGGCTCGAGGAGTTGTTCTGCCCGGCGTGCGGCAGCAGCCGCTGGTGCCATGTGATTAAGCACGATCGGGTGGAGCACACGGTGCGCTGGGCGCCGCGTGATCTGTGGGAGCAGGTGGCCCATGTGGATCCGGTGGTGGCCAACCCCACGGTGAGCGAATTCACGCGGCGGGAATCGCGACGCCTTAACCAGAAACGTCCCGACGGCAAGCGGGTGTTTGACGCCGGCTGAGGCAACACAGGACTGCCCCCGTCGTCGCCAAGGCCCCGGAAGTCGTCATCCATCGTGTGGAGCCGGGCCTAAAGGGTTCGGGCCAGAGGGGAAAAGACATCAAAAGATGAGTCGATACGCAAAGAGAGCGCTAGTTAGTTGACCAGATCGTTTAAACGGTGGCTCTACAACGGGGGCTGATCGTGAACATTGCCGCTCTAGGTGCCGTGGTGGGGATTCTGGAATCAGTAACACTGGCCGGGATCATTCACGCGATGGGGGTGGATTGACCGCGCCGGCATCACGAGCGCCACACACAGAACACACACCACATCTGCTTTATGAGCATAAACGCATAACTTAGGCAACCAAAAACTGCTACGGCTTGCTCACCCCTCAACGCCACCCTTCAGCCGTGAACCACCTCCACCGGATGGGCCACCTGGGGCTGGCCCCCAACCTCACCCCGCTGCCACTCGGGCACCAGCTGGGCCAGCAAGTCGAGGGCTGCAGGGGCGTCTTGGCGGCGAATGGCGGCTTCCATGGCCTCGATCTGAGGCCAGAGCTGCTCGGGGGGGATTGCGCGTTCGGTGGCGCGGTAGATGAGGGGGTGGGTGGTGGGTTCGCTTTCGGCATCGATCAGCAGTTCTTCGTAGAGCTTCTCGCCAGGCCGCAGACCGGTGCACACGATCTCGATGTCGCCCTGGGGGTGCTGGGCATCGCGCAGCGACAGGCCGCTGAGGCGCACCATCTGATTGGCCAAATCGAGGATGCGCACCGGTTCGCCCATATCCAGCAAGAACAGGTCGCCACCGCGGGCGAGCACGGCGGCCTGGAGCACCAACTGGGCGGCCTCCGGGATGGTCATGAAAAAGCGGATGATTTCGGGGTGGGTGAGGGTGACCGGACCGCCCTTGGCAATCTGCTCACGGAACAAAGGCACCACCGAACCGGACGAGCCCAGCACGTTGCCGAAACGCACCATGGCCAGGCGGGTGGCTGTTAGCTCTTGAGCCAGGGCCTGGATCACAAGCTCGGCCGCGCGTTTGGAGGCACCCATCACGTTGGTGGGGCGCACAGCCTTATCGGTGGAGATCAGCGTGAAGCTGGCCACACCAGAGCGAGCCGCAGCGCGGGCCAACACCAGGGTGCCGAGCACGTTGTTGGCCAGGCCAGCGAGGGGATTGGCCTGCACCAGGGGCACGTGTTTATAGGCGGCGGCATGGAACACCACCTGCACGGCTTGCTCCTGCAGCACGCGGCTCACCAGCTGACCATCGGTGACGCTGCCGAGCACAGCCACCAGCTCAAGAGCCGCGGGAAGGCTGCGGCGAAGCTCCTGATCGATGCCGTAGAGGCTGGGTTCGCTGCGCTCGAGCAGCACCAGGCGGCGAGGCCTGAGCGCCAGGATCTGACGGCAGAGCTCGGCGCCGATCGAGCCACCGGCGCCACTCACCAGCACCACCTGGCCGGCGATGCCCGGGCCGAGCAGCTGGGCATCGGGGGGTACGGCGTCGCGGCCGAGGAGCTCTTCAATAGCAACCGGGCGCAGGGCATCAATACGGGTGCGGCCGCTGGTGATCTCCTCCACAGAGGGCACCTGCAGCACGGGGATGCCGAGGGGTTGAAGATCGTCAACGATGCGGCGGCGCTGGCTGCGGCTGAGGGAGGGGATCGCCAACAACACCTGATCCACATCGCCGCGGCGCTCGCGCAGGATCTGGGGCGGCTGAATGGCGATGCCATTGATTTCGCGGCGCCAGAGCCGGGGCTCGTCGTCGAGGAACAGTTCCACGCTGTGGCTGCCGGCATGGCGCAGGGCTGCAGCGAGCTGCACTCCAGCGGCGCCGGCACCGAAGACGGCCACGCGGATGAGGGCGTGGCGGGGCTTGTTCTGGAGGCTCACCAACAAATCACGCAATGCGAAGCGCACCGCGCCGGTGAAGCCCGTGAGCAGCAGCCAGAGCAGCAGCCAGCTACTGCGCGGCGGCAACGGCAGCCGCAGCATCACGCCCACGAGGACCAACAACACCACCAGCAACCCATTGCGGCCAGCAAGGCGATACAGGGCCTGGCTACCCACGTAGCGGGTGAGACCCTTGTATTGACCGGTGAACGCGTATAGCGGCAGGCCGATCAGCAGGGCAGCCGGCAGCATCCAGAGGCTCTGGAGGAAGTTGGCGTTGAAGGGATGGGCTAGGCGCAGCCAGAAACTGAGCCACACCGCCAAAGGAATGAACAGGGCATCGGCGGCGATCAGCAACAGGCGGCGCGGCAGGGGCGCGAGCCGGAACAGCTGTGAGGTGAGAGCGCTAAAAGTCATAAAAAAAGCCCCCACCGCGGTTGCGACAGTTGCTTGGTGGGGTGGGTGGTGCGAGCAGCGTCCATCGTTCTGTACGGGCTGTACAGATTCCTGAACAGTGGTAATTCAGATGCTCCAGTCGCACCCTGTGGTGAAGGCATCCGGGCTCAGCGCGAGCTGTCGAGTGTATGGCGAATGTCTCTGAGGAGGAGAACGAGGTGCATGGGATCCGTTGGTGAATGCTCCCACTCAGGAATCAGATGCTCGTAGAAAGCAGCAACAACCGGCTGATCGACCTCCTCCACAACAAAAACGCAAGTGGTTCCTGATCCGTGAGCCTGTCTGGCCATCGCAACCAACCAGTTGATGGTTGGTTACCAGCTGAACAGGTGGGTTAAAGCGGTCATCCCTGGAGGAATGGGCCATGCATGCGGTGAGCGTGAGTGGGCTCAAGCACAATCCTGCCGATGCCCTTCGCCAGGCCCGCAACAGCCCGGTTGTGGTGCTCAATCGCGACCATCCCGATGCGGTGCTGATTGGCCTGGAGCAGGGGGGCGTGCTGCAGGCACCAGGGGTGCGGGCGGCACTGGCGACAGCGTTGTTCCGCGATGGAGAGCTCTCACTGGCACGGGCAGCTCGTGTGGCTGAGATGGATGTGGCCAGCTTCATCGTCCACCTCGGCCGCCTCGGCATCCCGGCGATCCGCCTGACGGCTGCTGAATCCAACGCCGATCTCGACACCCTGGAGCAATGGCTGCAATCGTCATCGCCGACGCCAGCCCGCTGATCGCGCTTGCCCGCGTCAACGGGCTGAGTTGGCTGCAGTAACTGTTCACCGAAGTAATGCTCACCGAAGTAATGCTCGCCGAGGTGCTCACGGGAGCTGGGGGGTAGGCAAATCGTCCGGGCCAACGCGAATGCCCTGTCTGCCGAGAGCCATGCGGGCGAGGATCACGGCACGGGCGGTGATCTGGGTGGCGGTGTCGAAGCGCGGGGGCGGCGGATCAGCAGGCGCTCCCAGGCTCCTGCAGCAGTTGCTGCCGGTAACGCTCGGCCTGTTTTAGGCGGGTGGGCGTGCCATCGAGCACAGCGATCAGATCCACAGCGGGCAGGTCCTGATCGGCCAGCCAGCGAGCTGGATCACGAGGGCGACCCACCAGCGAGATCAGCGAGCTCGGTAGCAATCAGCTGTAGGAATCTCCTGTGGAGGGGGGTGGGGTCGAGCCAGACAAGTGCTCCCGCTCGAAGCGCTCGAGCCTGGAGTTGATCTGCGCGAGCCGCGCGTTCTCGCTCTTGAGCCGTTGCAGCCTCTGCTCGATCTAGTAGCGCTCCACGTCGACGTCGATCGTTGGATGCCAATTGAGCTTCTGCAACAGCCGTCGCCACGGCGGCAGCGATGCAAGGAATTCCTGCTTGCTGCGGTAGGTCGAAGGAAGCGGCTCCAAGGATATCGACATGGTCGTAGCTCGTGAGCAGGGTGATCAATGCAAGGAGAAGGCCGGCAAACACCGTGATCCAGCCTTGACGGTCAAATCCCAAAACCACCGTAGCCAGCCCAAAACTTGAGGACAGGATAGTACAAGTAAACTAGCGGGCATCAGTGAAATCACGGGTGGCCCGCCGCACCGGCCTGCACCCCTACACCCCACAATCCACCCGCTTACGGGCAACAACCTGGGGAGCCAGCCAAGCGCCGGTGCTGCCAGTGGCGCGCCAGAGGGTGAGGCGCAGGGCATCCCGAAGCAGCTTGCGGTGCTCGCTGGGGCTGGGGGTAGGCAAATCGGCCGGACCAACGCGAATACCCAGGCTGACAAGGCCAATGCGGGCGAGGACTACGGCGCGGGCGGTGTGATCGGGATCGGTAGCAATCCACACCCGGGCAATACGAGGCGAGGGCTGGTGGCGCAACCAGTGGGCGAGGGCGGTGATCTGGGTGGCGGTGTCGAAGCCCTGCAGCAGTTCGGGGGTGGGCTGGGGTGGAGGAGTACCTCTAGGGCAGCGAATTAACAGGTGGCGAGGCGGCTGAGACAGCGCTTTGCCGATGCGATCGGATGCGGCGAAGCGACCCGAGCCACCATCCAGCACCACCACCAGATCGCCACCAGGGCCAGACGTGGGAACCGGAGAAACAAGCGGAACAATCCAGGGCCAGGCCAGCCACAGCCCCGAGGCAAGGAACACAACGGCTCCGGGCAAGGCAGCTTTCACGGCTTCAGGGTCAAGCCTTCTCCGGGATCAGACGCACCGGGTGGGAGTTCCTGCGCGGCGAAACGGGTTTGGCGGCAGTTGAGCACTTCACCTGGGGCCAGGCAAGCGAGCGGGCCAAGGCGAGAGCCACCAGCCATGGCGGCGTTGACACCGAGTTGGCTGTAGGCGCCGCAAATGGCATCGTGATCGACAACGGCGCCGCTATTCACCAGCACTCCCTGATCGAGAGAGGCATTCGCATTCACCACAGCGCCGGCGAGCACAACTGAGCCAGGGCCGAGCTGGGCAGTGGCACTCACGATTGCTCTGGGATGCAGCACTACCCCAAGGGGAGCGGCCACATGCTCAAGCACCTGCTGCCAGGTTTGACGGAGGGCCGGATTGCCAATGGCCACGACCACTTGATCGGGTGCAGACTCAACGGAGGTCTCAAACAACCGATGCAAGTCCCACGCGAGAGACAGGGCACCCAAGACAGGTGTTCCATTCACCAGGGTGCCTGCGGGCAAGGCGTCGTCGAGATACCCCACGACATAATCGCTTGAGGCAGTAATGGCATCGCAAACGGAGCGGCCATGGCCACCAGCCCCAAGAATTAACCAAAGCTTGGCCATCAGCTGCGGGATGCGATGGCAAAGGGAACAGCCACCCTCTGATCTAGCCAGATGCCGAGCAATAGTTCAAAGGCAGCAAGCGGGAGTAGCCAAGGCAAGCCACCCCACAAAAGGGCGAGTGCAAGCACAGCCGTTGCACCGATATAGAGACTGGAGACGCGGGCATGGGGCCAGCCGGCCTGATGGAGGCGCTGGAACAGGTGAAGACGGTGGGCCTGAAACACCCGCTGCCCAGCAAGCAGACGGCGGGGCACACAGAGAAAGGCGTCGCCGAGCAGGGGGGTGGCCACCAGCAGCAGGCCTAGGGCTTCTGGCCAAGTCGTGGCCTGGAGCACCAGGCCGGCAAACAAGGCCCCGAGGAAGGTGCTGCCCACATCCCCCATGAAAACCTTGGCAGGGCTCCAGTTCCAGATCAGGAACCCCAACAAGGCACCCACTAAGGCCCAGATGGGCCAAGGTGCTGCGAGCCAGAGGGCAGCCGATGCCAGGGCGACGGCCATGCAGCCGGCCACTAGGCCGTCTAGGCCATCCATGAAGTTGGTGAAATTGATCACGGCGGTCACGGCAATCAACAGGAGAGGCAGCCCCAGCCAGGGAAGTGGCAGCGAACTGATCAGGATCAACAGCAGCGCCGTAGCCAGCTGAACGCCGTAGCGCAAGCCTGAGGAGAGGTTGTGGCGATCGTCGAGAAAGCCCACCAAAGCCAGCGGCAGGGCCAGCAGGGGCAAGGCCACCATGGCCAACTGGCTGCCGGTAAGGGTTGGCTGAGCAGAAAAGGAAGGACCAAGCCAGCCGATCGTGCTTGCGGCTGCGGCCACAAGTACAAACGCCACGCCTCCACCTCGGGGTGTGGGCTGGCTGTGGGAGCTGCGGGCGTTGGGCTGGTCGAGCAGGCGGCCGCGGAGCTTGGGTAGCAGCGTGCGCAGGAGCCACCAGGCAACAAAAGCAGCGGGCGCAACCGAGAGAAACTCAGGCAACAACATCAAGCCAGCGGCAACACCGGAAAGGGCTGGAGTTCACGACCCAGCAGCTGGTGGGCGGGGGTGAAGCCAGAGAGGTTGGCGCCCATGCGCAACACCGCCTCGAAGGCCTTGGGCGAGCGGAGCAAGAGGGGAGCCGCGAGGGAAAAGAAGAGGCGATTTGGGATGGGCAACAGACGGCAACGACGCGCCGGATCGGTCGCTGGTTGCGCCTCTTGCAGGGCGCTGATCATGGCGGCGTAGGTGAGGGTGGTATCACCACCTAGGGTGATGCGCTCTGGCAAAGAGGGATGACAGCCGGATCCGCGGAGCTGTTCGGCTATGCGAAGCGCAACGGCTGCCAGCTGGGAGGCATGGATCGGCTGGCGCAGACCGGTTTCAGTAGGAAGGGGCAAACACGGCAGCCGCCGGAGCAGCTGGAGAAGCTTGCTGAGATTGCGGTCGCAGTAAGAGCCTGCCTGGCCGTAGATGAGGGTGGGCTGAAGGATGGAGCAAGATATCTTCAGACTAAGGCTGATGGCGTGCAAGCGTTCTTCCGCTGATGCCAGGCGTTGAACGAGATCGCGATCGAAATCATTGACTGCGAAGCGCTTGGTAAGAACCGATGATGAAGAACATGCAACAATCCCACGTAGATTCTTGATTCGATCGGGGAACTGTTCCGTTAGCTCCTTTAGGAAAGGCGCGAGAAGCCAGATCGGCCCCAAGCTCACCCAAAGGGCAGGATATTCTGGATCACCAAGAGGGAAAAAGCTTCCAGGATCGGTAAAGTCTACGGGGAAGAGCGGGCCCAGTTGATCAGCAGGACCTCTGGAGTAGGCAAATACCTCCGAAACCCAAGTAGCACGATTTGCCTGCTCTCGGAGAGCAAAGCCAGTAGGCGTTGAAGCACCAAAAACATGAAGCTGCATTACTATCTCAGGCTATATTTCGTAGTCAGAAGACGAGTAGAACGCCTCACATAACGCATCACGAACGGCAGCCAACACAAAAGACCAAATGCACTCTGGTAGGCCCTCCAGACCTCTTGCAGGCGACGCCAAGTCTGACTACCACTGATGCCACCATCACCCATATGTACTAACTCCAAATCCAAGCAGTTAACCACGAGATCAGGGCAGCGACTGATCTTCAGAAAATAATCAAGATCCGCTGAAAGGCGAAAGCCGGAGGCATAATGATTTAGGTATTTGCGGATTCTTGGGGAAAACAGAGTAGCTTGATGTGGCGGGGTCGCGCCAAAAAACAATAATTTTCTGTAGTGGCATACAGGAATACTTAGTACGCGCCGAACTTGGTCATGCACAAATGCTGTTTCACGGCCAAGCACGGAAGCTGAGTCGTCAACGTACCTACCACGACAAACAATAAGGTCGGGCTGCGAAGAAGATTGCTGAAATTCATTAACCGCAGCAATAAGATCAGCGAAAACTTCTGGTGATGCCGCAAAATCATCAGACCCCCAGAATAGAAGCCAACTATGGGAATCGGCGGCAGCGAATGCCTGACTCATTGCACCAAAAATTCCTGGTGAATCAGAATCTTGACGCATGATACTGCAGCGTGAATCTGATTGGCAGCAATTCCGAAGCCAATGGCGGTGCTCATCACTGGAGTTCCCGTCGACGAACAAGAGACGCCAGTCGGCCCAGGATTGAGATGTTAGAGAGCCAACCAGACGAGGAAGCAGCTGATAAGAGTTTAGCGTCGGGACAACAATAACAATAGGGCTGCTCACTAGCACATGTGAATGATGGACAACAGGGCAGACTTAAGGACAGTGTAAAGAGGTTCGCTGAGAATACAATGCTCGTGGCACCCGCTGCAAGACATCAGCGCGGTGTGCGGAGGAAGACAATGTTGTAGAAAGCCGAATGCTTCAAAGGATCGTAGGCATCCAGTCTGCGACCACCGGCCTTGAGGACATGGGGTTGATATCCATATGTAGCCATCCGTGCAATTACCGAGGATACGGTGGCATCAAAAGAAGACAAATTACCATCAAACAACTCCATGAGAACGATCCGTGGGCGACGATTTAGATCCCCTAGGAGGCTGGAGCCCCCTCGAACCACAAGATCTTCAGCCCCTTCAACATCGACCTTCATGACATCAATACGAGTTAGAGATGTCGCAGAAAGGTAGTCATCCAATGTGATCATTGGCACGTGTATAGACTTTTCTTCTGCTAGGCGCCCCGTGGCATGCATGGAAGAATAGGCGGAATCCACAGATACACTGAACTGAACGCTCCCTTGATGATCACCTACAGCGGCATTAGTGAGATGCAAATTTTCAATTGCATTCAGCGCTGTATTTGCTGCTATAATCGCAGCGTTGACAGGAATAGGCTCGAAAACATGGACTGATCCGTCCGGGGCCAATCGTGACATCAACAGAGAAAAATAGCCAACGTTTCCACCAACATCAAAGCAAATGTCGGTTGACTGAATTTGCTCTATAAAGAATCGAGTCTCGTCGGCTTCATAGTTGCCAAACAGCCAAATTTGACGTCCGACATCTTCATTGGCAAAGACAAGCATCTCATAGCCGGGCAAGAACGAATGGACAATTCGGCGCTTAGATCTAGGACAAACAAGGTTTGAGGCGACTCGAATCGATTTTTGATAGATTTTAAGAAGAACGTTCACGATAGAGTCTGGGCAAAGTGAAATAGTAGCGAACTCAAAGAAGGAGGCCGCAATACTCGCCTTTAGGGAAAAAATGTGCCAATTGACGCCAAGGGTAAAAGAATTTATTTGCTAAGTAATACATAAAACGGCCGGTCAGAGATGGTAGTGTAACCCTAGCCATTGTTTCAATATAGATATTCGGGATCCCGAGAATCCGGCCCACAATCGCAAAGGGGATGGCCGGCCATGCTCCGGTAGAAACAATGCAATCCGGCTTCTCCCTTGACAAGATTCTAAAGGCTTCCCAAAAATTAATACCGGCACGCCAGTCTCTCTCGCACAAGGTGATCGTATAGGTCTTACCCTGCATGTCGGATGGCTGAACAATTGGATTATTAATCACATAGAAGAAGCTATGTTTATGGTAGACAGGCATGAGCTTGCGTAGCTCAGTAAGATGACCGCCACATGCAGAGACAAGGCAAAGCTTGCGGAAACCAGGCTGCTGTGTACTTAACTTATTGAGTGCGACGTTGAATTGATCAAGATAAAAAGGCTGAGAGTGGTCTAGAGGTGAACTCAATCCGCTTAGATGTGATTTAGCCCTAACGGCATCAAGGATGGCTTCAGGAAGTCGATCCGTAGCTAAAATGGGTGAAACCAGACCCAAGTCAGCAAGCTCTGTAACGAGTGTAATCTGGTGGTCATTTATTATTTCTGCATAGACTCCACAGCGCCGTGGTATGACAACAGGCTTACGCCCACGTTCTAACGCCGTAAGAATTGAGCCCACTCCAGCATGAGAGATAATCAGTTCATGATCATCAATTAACTGCTCGAATTGCTCTTGACCGACGAAGTCGAAGACTATGCAGCCAGGGAGGTCAACAGTGTTGTGTCCCGCTTGAATAACTATAGGCTGGGGCAGCTGGGCAATGATGCCAGCCAGTGCATCAAATAGACGCTGAAATGGCTGTGTGCCGTTACCAACAGTTACAAAGGTTCCCAAAATAAAGCCCGAAGAGTGATGTACAAAAGCCTTGTTATTATGCCTCAAAGAGCAAGTAGATTTTCATGCACACGCGTCACTAAAGTACAAATTCCATAGCGAGGCTTCAAAACAAACCATCTCCGAGCATAACATCGCCAATGATGCTACCCCATGAAATGCGTGGCAGAAACGCTACAAACATAGCCGGCTGAGCCGGCATCTCGCTAAAGCACAGAGAAGAATTAAGCATGAATTCCGCTCACGAATTAGGTTTGCAGCCAGGCAGAGGGATATCTTGGAATTCTAAAGCTTGATTGGATACATCAATGGAAAGAATACCAAGGAATAACCACTGAAGCCTGTTGACAAGGCTTCCAAGTGAAATCATATCTCCACCAGCAAACATCATGCTAGGAATTACAAGAATCATGATTAAAAATTCAGGATTCTGGAGTGAAGCGCGAATGCCATAGACTCTCAAGAATTTCCACAGCGGCAGGATTAGCAATGCCATCACTAGGATTAGAAATAAGACACCTCCTTGCTCAATTAATGTGATGCCAAGTGCGTGGGCATCAAAGGTAGGGTCATAATTACTTGATGAGAAGTCAAGCTCTGCAGATCCGCCCTTTGTTTGTTTTGTAAGAAGGCCAGTACCCCATAAGAAAGTTTCACGGATCCGCGACAGGCCTTCATCCCATACAAGATCTCGACTAGATAACAGATCGCCTCCTAAGCGAAGCCCATCCAAGGTGCTCGAATCAATGGTCATAACGACCACTATGAGAAAAACGGCAAAGATAAGCAGAATTGATGCAACCTTGAATCCGCGAATTCGGCCGAGAGAATCTGTAGATGCAAAGACAAGCAAACCTAGGATTGCCAACAAGATCGAAGATCTAGTCAATGTCATCAAAAGAAAGATAAACGACAGCACTCCCAAGCATCCGGACGCACCTCTCTTCAAGAAGAGTTCGTACTTAAAAGACCATGCAAAATATATTGTTGCAAAAAAGAAAATATTGCACGCGTTTGCGACTGAAATCAGAGCTCCCCTAAATCTCAGAGACGGAAGCTCATAGCTCATCGCGGGACTGATGAGCAGCGTAATTAAACTAAGGATGACCCAGATCGCTAAAAAGTAAAGGATAACTCGTCTAGGTGAAGGGCCATAAGTACTCAGATTAGAAGTGATCGAGAGATAAAATCCACATACTAGTAGGACAAAACCAAGTACTGCCGCCCATTCGAGGGCGCTGGGTCGAGAAGTGGTGACCACTCCCAACCAAACAACGGTCATCAACAAAGTCTTTTTACCTGGTAGCCGACGTAGGCGCTGCCAGGTGGACCGACGTAGAGCGGCTAATCCACAGATTGCCCCAATGAGCAGGCCGCTCAGCAAATAGTGAATCAAAACTGGATCATTCTTATCGAATATTACTGATTTTACAATGAAACTCTCCAGAATCAGCAGAACGATTAAGACCGAGGCCAGAGGCGGCAGGGTAAAGCGCATATCAAACTATCATAAGTTTTAAGTATGTATATCTTTTCTTTTGAGGCTCCTAAATTGTTCGATAATTCGTTCAGCCAACCCACCATTGTTTGCCATATTAAGCAAAAGAAGGATAAGGCAGTAAGTACGGACTATTTTGAATTTAATAGTACCCGGCTTGTAGCGGCAGTAGCGTTTTTGAACAATCTGATCCTCAGCCAAGCGCACATTCTCAAGGTTACTAGTCTTGCTATCACCATGAATGCGAAAATTACCGAGCACGATTGGTAGATGCGCAGGCGGTGAAATGAGCGCCATCTTCACAAACAGATCAAAATCCATACAAAATCTAAGACTAGCGTCAACGCCACCCGACTCTTGATATAAACTCCGTTGCCAGAATGCAGAAACTTGTGGAACGATCATATGGCAGTAGCGCATGATCCGAGGATGAAAGTCTGGCTGACGACGCCTGCCTATAACCTGATCATTCTCATTGATAATATCTCGATTACCGTAGGCAAATCGAACCGATGGATTGGAGGCGAAGAATTTACCGATATTCAATAAAGCTTCTTCAGTATAGGTATCATCTGAATTCATCCATGTGATTATGTCTCCACTAGCCAGGGCAAATCCCTTTCGAATCGCATCCGACTGTCCATCATCTTTTTCAGAAATATAGATCGCAATGTGCTGCCGATAGCGCTCAATAATCTCACCGGTTTGGTCAGTTGAACCGCCATCAATCACTATCAACTGAAGTTGTGGGTAATTCTGAGAGATAATACTTTGCAGGGTTCGTTCAATATAGTCTCCTTGTTGATATGTAGGGATAACAATTGACAGCCGGGGAAGGGTGGTAGGCGCTGAATTGAGCATGCTGATGGTGGGAAAGGGAGATTAACTACCGAGCCTTAGGCAGAAGTCTTAGGTTGGAGAGATTAAGGTCTAACAGCTTGTGAATAGCTGGGTTTAGGATCTAAAAAGAACAATATTTGCTTGCAGCAAACGACTCGTTTGAGCATCGCTAAACTCACTAGATAATGCCCAAGGGTGAAAATCCCGATCACGCAACCAAGAGAGAAGTTCTAAGTAGTCTGCTTGGCCATCATAAAGAGGGGCAAGCGAGAATTCAGTCTGCAAACCGACAATAGAACTTGCAAGCAGATGTTCTGCCCCTTTAAGTGCTTCAAACTCGAAACCCTGCGTATCGAGTTTCAAAAACACTCTCGCCCCATCTGACTCATTAAGATAATCATCAAGGGAGATAACCTTGGTGATTTCCGTGCCCACATAGCGAGATGATGGCGCGCTGTCTACATGCTCTCCCCTAATTGGCAGGAGAGAACTACTGACCATATTGGCAGAAATATTAATTACAGTTTCACCCGCTTGGCGACCTACTGCAGCACGGGGAGCGACGGACCATTTAGGGTAGCGTTTAGCTGTTTCGCTGAGCTTCATATGTGCGCTAGATAGCGGCTCAAATGAGACAAGCCGCCCTTGGAAGCCAGCCTGAAAGAGCCTCTCGCCGAATTGGCCAATGTTTGCACCAACATCCAGCACAAGATCAATTCGTTGCTGCTCAAGAAAGCTGCATAGCTGCAACATGTCAGACAGATAATATCGACGGACTTCCCAGCCTAGTTTGTTAAGTACTGATTGAATCGTGTTCTTGGCTGCATTCAGAATTAACATTGCTGAAGTTGATGATGATAGGGAGGAAGATGGGAGCGAAAGGTGGCTTGTCTCTCAGCGTAGTAACTTCCAAGAGAATGAGAACAGAATAACAGCCCCATACACAAACCTGGATGCCGCTGCGCCGAGAGCGCCAAACCTTGGAACAAGCATAAGGTTAAGCAACAATGACAGAATTCCAGCAGCAAGATTGCTGATTGCCACCCATTTTGCCTGACCTATGCCATACAAAAAGTAATGGGCCGCGGTTGGCAGTGCTAAAGTGCAATAACCCAGTGCAAGCAGCCTAAGTAACGTAGAGGAATCATCTGCAACCGCTGAACCAACCCAAATCACCAGGATTGGGTGAGCACCTATCACAATTGGCAAAGCGATCACGATCGCCAAAAGTGATAGTGCGCCCGTTGATGCCAGAATCAATCTGGATTGATTGCGGTCATCTAAAGCCTGGGAGCGCTTAGTAAAATAAGGGAATAGAAATCCTCCAAAAGCGGCTGGTATACTCTGAACTTGCTGAGCCAATTGCAGACAGATGCTATAATTTGCAAGCGCATCGGCTCCCGATATTGATCCGACTATGAGCCGATCTGCTGATGAAAAAATGGCTGAGCCAATTAGTTGGATAAAGCTCCATTTTCCGAAACTGATCAGGCTTGCCGCGACTTTTGCATGCCAAGTGGGGAAAATAGAATTAATCCCAAAGAGAAAAGCAACTGCCGAAGACTTAATCGCAACTCGGACAAAATTAAGTGCGACACTGACAACTATCAGCAGATCAAGTCTATGTGAAATAACTGCAGTTACAAGGCAGCCTCCGACAATAATCGTCTTTGAAAGCATCTCTAAGCGCGCAACCATACCGAAGCGTTCTGCTCCACGCAACGCCCCTGAAAATACGCTGTCGATTTGATCAGAAGCGATCAAGAATGGCGCACCAATAATGATCGGATACAACTCCGATCTATCACCCATTTGAGAAAATATCCTGCTTGCTCCTAGCGCGAATGCACAAATCAGCAGTAGTCCAACAAAAACAGTGCCGAGAATAACAATTAAGGAAGCAACACGTATATAATCACTTGCCTGATGCTGATCGCCTCTGCCATGAGCAGAAGCAACTTCTCTAATAGTGGCTGCTCCCATTCCCATGCCAGCCCATCCACCCAGGCTTCCCAGAGTGACCAAGAGCATCCATTGTCCATATTGTCTGGCTCCTAGGCTATGAAGAAATACCGGTGTTGCCACCAGCATCAGCAAAGGAAAGAAAATGTATTCTGCAGAATTCCAGACACCTTGCCTACCCAAACGCAAAACATTTTGCAGGCGAGGAGTGTGCTTAAAGAAAAGAGCCAATTGCGAGAACTTATGATACATTAATTAGCCAAATGTAATCACAGATATGCCTAGACGCGAATCCATGCCTTATCTTTTGATCGTCGATTTTGAGCCCGGCATGTTCAATTGACCAGCTCTGCTGCTGCACAGAATCAGAAAAGTCCTGCCCTGCGATTCAGACTTTTGGGAAGCGGCGCATGAACGCACAATCAAGGAATGTGCAATCAAAGTCTTAGCTGATTGAACTTAGAGCTTTTACAGTAATCCCGCACGGTATTATGTATACCATCGCCAAGTTGGATTCTTGGTTGCCAGCCGAGTGTTGAGAGTCGGCTCGTATCGAGTTGTTTCTTCGGGGTGCCATCAGGTTTGCTGCTATCCCAAAAGATATCGCCCTGGAAGCCCGTTGCAGCTGCCACAGCTTCGGCAAGCTCGCGGATCGTCAGATCCACACCCGTTCCCACATTGAGGAACTGCTGCTCTTCCGGTCCCGGCTGCCAATGCTCCAAAGCGAACACGCAGGCCTGGCCCAGATCGTCCACATGCAGGAATTCCCGCATGGGGGTACCGCTGCCCCAGCAAGTCACGCAAGCGTCGCCGCGCTCGGCCGCTTCATGGAAGCGGCGGATCAGGGCTGGCAGCACGTGGCTGTTGGTGGGGTGATAGTTGTCTCCCGGCCCATACAAATTGGTGGGCATCAGGCTGATCGCATCAAAGCCGTATTGCTTGCGCAGGGCCTCGCACAACTTGATCCCAGTGATCTTGGCGATCGCATACCACTCATTGGTGGGCTCCAGTGGCCCGGTGAGTAGCGCCTCCTCACGGATCGGCTGCTCGGCGAACTTCGGGTAGATGCAACTGCTGCCCAGAAACAGCAGGCGCCGCACGCCGCTGCGCCAGGCCGTTTCGATCACGTTGGTCTGGATCTTGAGGTTGTCGAGCAGGAAATCAGCCGGGTAGCTGCTGTTGGCCTGGATGCCGCCCACCTTTGCGGCCGCTAGCACCACCACCGTGGGTTTGTGCTGCTCAAACCAGCGCTTCACGGCCGGGCCATCTTCCAGATCCAGCTCGGCTCGGCTGGCCGTGAGCAGGTTGCTGTAGCCCGCCCCCTGCAGCGCCCGGCAGATAGCGCTGCCCGCCATGCCGCGGTGGCCGGCCACGAAGATGCGATCGGCGGGGGTGATCAGGCTGTCCATCAATCCTGGCCTCCACGGGCTTGCTCCACCGCCCTGGAATTGGTGGGTGGATTTTCCATTGAACCCACCACTTTGAAACCCTTGAGCCGCAGGATCGCTTCCTTGCGGGCTTCCTCCCGATCGGCCGCCACCATCTCCGCCACCAGCTCCTCAAGCGTGGTGGTGGGCGTCCAGCCCAGCTTGGCGTGGGCCTTGGTGGGATCACCAAGCAGGGTTTCTACTTCGGCCGGGCGGAAATAGCGCGGGTCGATCCGCACCACCACTTCGCCTGTGCTGCGCCGGCCCACCTCGGCTGTGCCGGTGCCCTGCCAGTCGATCGAGCCCCAGCCCAGCTCGGCAGCCGCGAGCTCAATGAAGCGGCGCACCGATTCCTGCCGCCCGGTGGCGATCACGAAATCCTCCGGGGGCCCCTCCTGCTGCAGCATCCGCCATTGCATTTCCACATAGTCGCGGGCGTGGCCCCAATCACGCAGCGAATCGAGGTTGCCCATGTAGAGGCAGTCCTCCAATCCCTCATTGATGCGGGCCAGGCCGCGGGTGATCTTGCGCGTCACAAACGTTTCGCCGCGCCGCGGTGATTCGTGGTTGAACAAGATGCCGTTGCAGGCATACATCCCATACGCCTCGCGGTAGTTCACCGTGATCCAGTAGGCGTAGAGCTTGGCCACCCCATAGGGGCTGCGGGGGTAGAAGGGCGTGGTTTCCTTCTGGGGGATCTCCTGCACCAGGCCGTAGAGCTCGGAGGTGCTCGCCTGGTAGATGCGGGTTTTCTCACTGAGCCCGAGCATGCGAACGGCCTCCAGGATCCGCAGGGTGCCAAGGGCATCGCTGTTAGCGGTGTATTCCGGCGCCTCGAAGCTCACCGCCACATGACTCTGGGCGCCGAGGTTGTAGATCTCATCCGGCTGCACCTGCTGGATGATGCGGATCAGGTTGGTGCTGTCGGTAAGGTCGCCGTAGTGAAGGCTCAGCCGC
>Ga0315908_10001463_pt1 | contig 17689 bp, 15 predicted proteins | sample LakEriMetagenome_12_FD_203520 | JGI IMG/M metagenome (GOLD analysis project Ga0315908, IMG submission 203520) | Freshwater fungal communities from buoy surface, Lake Erie, Ohio, United States - Buoy 4 MA124 | ecosystem: Environmental > Aquatic > Freshwater > Lake > Lake biofilm | place: USA... | reverse complement strand
AAAAACCGATAGCTCCCACAAGGATAAAGGCAAACTCCCAACCGTAATATTCTGCAATAACAGGAACAGTTAGTGGCGCTAAAATAGCACCAACATTGGAACCTGAATTAAATATACCTGTGGCAAGTGAACGTTCTTTCTTGGGAAAATATTCCGCAACAGCTTTAATTGCAGCGGGAAAATTTCCAGATTCTCCAAATCCCAAAACCGCTCGAGACAACATAAATCCTGCTATTGAAATAGGTACTGCACCTACTCCTATCCAAACCATAAAAGTAGAAAAAGCAGTTCCTACTGGTAAAGAATAGGCGTGCATAATTGCACCTATTGACCAAACAATTATGGCTAAAATATAACCTTTTTTGGTTCCCAATTTATCAATTATTCTTCCCGCAAATAGCATTGAAATAGCATAGATAAACTGAAAAACAGCCGTAATATTAGCATAATCTGTATTGGACCAGCCAAACTCTTCCGACAAACTTGGTGCTAATAAACTCAATACCTGACGGTCTAAATAATTTACGGTAGTTGCAAAGAAAAGCAGACTACAAATGGTCCACCTGTATTTTCCGATTGACATATTGGTTTCTTTCATTAGTATTTTTTTGGTTTTGGTTAGTATTTTAATAGTAATTGGTTAATCGATTTCAAAATAGGCAACGGCATTTTTATAACAAATATTTTCCACCATTGCCCCTATCAGTTGAATATTGTTTGGTAATTCCCCTTTTTGAATTTCATCACCAAGAACATTGCACAATATTCGTCTAAAATATTCATGCCTAGGGAAAGATAGAAAGCTTCGTGAGTCGGTAACCATTCCTACAAAACGGCTTAATAAACCGAAATTTGAAAGTACATTTAATTGTTTTTCCATACCGTCTTTTTGATCTAAAAACCACCAAGCAGCACCGTATTGCATTTTTCCTGCAACTTTTCCATCATTAAAATTGGCTGCCATAGCGGCAAACATTTCATTGTCTCTAGGATTCAAATTATAAACAATAGTTTTAGTCAATAAATCGTTTTTACTGAGTTTTCCAAAGAATTTACTCATATTCTCAGCCATAATTAAATCGCCAAGGGAATCATAACCTTGATCGGGTCCTAATTCTTGTAACATTTTATCATTATTGTTTCTAATAGCCCCAACGTGAAATTGTTGCGCCCACGATTTTGCTTTATTCATTGATGCCAATTCAAATAAAACAGCCGATTTATATTTATTTATTTCTAAATCAGATAGTAATTTTCCATTGATTGCGGTTTGAAAAATTAAATCTACTTCTTTAGCAGTATAGTTTTCACTATAAAAAGTGTTGTGTCCATGATCCGAAATTCTACATCCCATTTCATGGAAAAAATCGTGTCTGTCATTTAATGCCTTGATTAATATAGAAAAATCAGTAATTGAAAAACCAACGGATTGCTCCAATTTTTTGATCCAATCAACAAATGCTTGTCCTTTTTCAATTTCGGTAGCTTTATCAGGACGAAAGGAAGGTAGGACTTTTATTTCAAAATTATCGTCTTTAATTTTTTTGTGAAATTGTAATTCATCAGTAGGATCATCAGTTGTTCCCACTACTTTTACATTCATTTTACGGAGAATATTTCTTACACTGTATTCTGGTTTTTTTAATAAAGTAGTAGCTTCATTGTAAATTGCTTCCGCAGAATTAGCATCCAATAAAGTAGTAATCCCAAAATAATTTTTTAATTCTAAATGAGTCCAATGATACAATGGATTCCTTAAGGTATAGGGCACCGTTTCTGCCCATTTCTGAAATTTATCATATGGACTTGCATCACCCGTAATGAATTTTTCATCAACACCATTGGCACGCATAGCTCTATATTTATAATGATCCCCTTCAATCCAAATTTGAGTTAAATTCTCAAATTGACGATCTTCAGCAATATCTTTTGGAGATAAATGACAGTGATAATCAAATATAGGCTGCATTTTTGCATGATGGTGATACAGTGTTTTAGCCACTTCACTATGTAACAAAAAATCATCAGTAATAAATATATTTTCAGCCATAATAAATTAAAATAAACTTTTCTCAATTCCCATTTCTAAACCTCGTAATTCTGCTAAACCTCTTAAACGACCAATTCCTGAATAACCTGGGTTGGTTTTTTTGTTCAAATCGTCTAACATTTGGTGTCCGTGATCAGGTCGCATTGGAATCACTCTTTTTGTTTCTTTTTGCTTCTTCAAAATGGATTTTACCACTTCATACATATCCACATCTCCTTCTAAATGATTGGCTTCATAGAAATTTCCTTCTTCATCACGTTGCGTACTCCTAAGATGAATAAAATTCATTTTTGCACCATGACGATCTACAATTCCAGGTAAATCATTATCGGCAATCACGCCATAAGAACCGGTACACATACAAAATCCATTAGAAGGAGAATCAATAGCATTAAGTAATTGAATTAAATCCGCTTCCGTGCTCACCACTCGTGGCAAACCTAATATCGGATAAGGAGGATCGTCTGGATGAATAGCCATTAATACGCCTACACTTTCAGCTACTGGGATAATCTCACGTAGGAAATAATATAAATTTTCTTTCAATCTAGCTGCATCGATACCGTCATATCCTTGAAGCACTTTTAAGAAATCTGCAACGGTGTAAGATTCTTCTGCTCCTGGTAAACCCGCAATAATATTTTGTTGTAATTTGATTTTATCGGCAGCAGATAACTTTTCGAAAGTCACTTTTGCTTTTGCTTTTTGAGCGTCTGTATAGGTGTTTTCAGCGCCTGGTCTTTTTAGGATGAATAATTCAAAGGCGGCAAATTCATTGATATCAAAACGTAACGCTTTTGAGCCATCAGGCATTTCATACGACAAATCAGTTCTAGACCAATCCAAAACTGGCATAAAATTATAACATACAATATTTACTCCACATGCAGCTAAATTTTTAATACTTTGCTTGTAGTTTTCTATGTATTTCAAATAATCACCAGATTGCTTTTTGATGTCCTCGTGAACAGGAATGCTTTCTACAACAGAAAATGTTAATCCTGCCGCTTCCACTTCCTTCTTTCTTTTCATTATTTCGTCCACTTCCCACACTTGCCCATTTTTAATATGATGTAAAGCGGTAACTATTCCTGTTGCACCAGCTTGTTTAGCATCTGATAATTTCACAGGATCATTTGGTCCGTACCATCTCCATGTTTGTTCCATAACTTATGTAAATAAAATTTTATACTATTTTTAAACTCCACTATAGGCACTAAAACCTCCATCAATTGGGATTACTACCCCTGTTACAAAAGAGGATGCATCATCACATAAATACAATGTAGTACTTACTAGATCTTCTGGTTCACCAAATCTTCCCATTGGGGTTTGATCAATGATTGAATTTCCTCTTGGTGTCAATGCACCACTTTCATTTGTTAATAATGCGCGGTTTTGATCCGTTAAGAAAAATCCTGGCGCTAAGGCATTCACACGAATTCCAACTTTTGAAAAATGCACTGCTAACCATTGTGTAAAGTTAGATACAGCAGCTTTTGCACCACTATAGGCAGGTATTTTTGTCAATGGTGTAAAGGCATTCATAGATGAAATATTCAAAATACTACATCCTTTTTTACCAATCATGTCTTTAGAAAAAACTTGTGTTGGCAATAGAGTCCCAATAAAATTTAAATTGAATACGAATTTTATTCCTTCCGCATCCAAATCAAAAAAAGTCTTGAATCCTTCGGTTGTATTGTACAGGTCTTCTTCCAATAAAAAAGGATTTGAAGTTGTACCTAATGGATGATTTCCTCCAGCTCCGTTTATCAAAACATCACAACTCCCTAATTTATCATTTACTTCTTCCTTTGCTGCTTCTAATGATTCTTTTTCCAATACATTGGCAGCAACACCAATTGCTTTACCACCAGCAGCGTTGATTTCATTTGCTACATGATCTGCAGCTTCTTTTTTCAAATCTAATAATGCTATTTGGTGTCCTTGTTTTGCTAATGCTTTCGCTAAAGTGCTACATAAAACTCCACCAGCACCTGTAATTACTATTGTTTTCATCTAAATATTATTTTATTGATTGAATCAAATTTAATACTGCTTTGGTTTCTGATTCGATGGTGGCATATTCTCTATCAGCCATTAATTGTTTGCTGATGAGTTTGCTTCCCATTCCCACAGCAGAAACCCCTGCTTTGAACCAACCTTCGATGTTTGCTCTTGTGGTATCCACCCCGCCTGTTGGCATGAATAATAATTTTGGAAAAATATCTTTAATACCACTCAAGAAATCAGGTCCTAGCATGTTTCCTGGGAATAATTTGATAAATTTTACTCCTGCATTTTCAGCAGCGATAATCTCTGTTGGCGTCATACAACCTGGGCTGTACAACATTTCTTTGCTTTTTAGAAAAGAAGCTACTTCAGGAACAAATCCAGGGCTAATAAAAAAATCAGCTCCTACCTCATAGTATTCCTGTGCTTGTTGTAAGTTTTTTATGGTTCCTATTCCTAATAACAAATCAGGCATTTCAGTATTTCTAATTTCAACCATTTTGGTAAAATTACTAAGTGCTGCTTCTCCACGACTGGTATATTCTATCGCTTTTATTCCTGCTCGGTACAAGGCTCTTAATATTTCAATGGTTACTTCTTGGTCGGCATTGAAATAAAGCGGCAGCATTCCTTGAGCTACAATAGCATCCGATACTTGTTGGATCTTACTCATTATTTATATTTTAACTTTAATAACTATTTTTCTTATTTCGCCTTCGCCAATCATCGGTGCGTGAACATCTTCTGGGTAAAAAATCCCAAATTGGTGGTCCGTTAATTGGAAATACATATCAGGGCGATCATTGAAAAAACGAACGTCTTTCTCGGGATTGTAATCACCGTTGGGTTGTATGCATTTTTCTCTTGGTTTCCATCCGATGGTTTCTAAACCGCTTACGCAAATTTGAATATCGATGTTTTGATCATGACATTCAAATTTCTCTAAGCTCACTTCTTGTGTTTTTCCATTTCCAACGCTGACGATCATTTTGAGGCCTTCGCCAATTTCTGAAACGCCAACAGGTAAATTCGCCAAGTCTTGTTTTTTGATGTAATCAAATGCTTGAGCAAATAATGGGTTTAAACTCGTGTATTTTGATGCGTTAGCTAAAGTATCTATTATCATAGGTTTTGTCTTTTCTTATCTTGCAACTCTGCCAGAAGCATCGCCTCCCATTAGTTTGTTTACTTCATCCACTGTAACTAAGTTGGCATCTCCTTTTATCGTGTGTTTCAAGCAAGAAGCAGCTACTGCAAAATCCAATGCGTTTTGATCGTTATCTGGATAGGTTAATAATCCATAGATTAATCCTCCCATAAATGAATCTCCACCACCTACTCTATCAACGATATCGGTAATTTGATATTGACGGGTTTGAAGCATTTGTTTTCCATCGTATAAAACTCCAGCCCATGTATTGTGAGATGCTGAAATCGATCCTCTTAAAGTGGTGATTACTTTTTTGGCTCTTGGGAATTTTTTCATCATTTGTTGGCAAACAGATAAAAACGCTTCTGCTTTTACATCGTGTCCATGGGTTTGAACTGCTGCTCCATCAGGTTTGATTCCAAAGTGCATTTCGGCATCTTCTTCGTTTCCTAAAATTACATCACAATACGAAGTTAATTCGGTCATGATTGCTTCACGATCGCCACCGTATTTCCATAATTTAGCTCTATAATTTAAATCGGTTGAAATAGTAACTCCTAATTTGCTCGCTACTTTAACTGCTTCTAAACAAGCGTCGGCAGAACTTTGAGATATTGCTGGGGTAATTCCAGTCCAATGGAACCATTCAACTCCTTGAAAAACATCTTCCCAATTGATCATTCCTGGTTGGATTTCCGACATCGATGAGTGGGCTCTGTCATATACCACTTTACTTCCTCTAGAAACCGCTCCTGTTTCAAGGAAATAAATCCCCAAACGATCGCCGCCCCATACAATTTTATCAACTCCAACTCCTCTTTTTCGCATTTCCATCATCGCGCATTCCCCTATATCATTCTTTGGTAAACGAGTTACAAAATTAACTGGAATTCCAAAATTAGCTAATGAAACCGCTACGTTTGATTCTCCTCCTCCATATACAACATCAAAATTATCTGCTTGTGAAAATCTTAAAAATCCTTGTGGTGCTAATCTTAACATGATCTCACCAAATGTTACTACTTTTTTTGACATCTTTTTAAATTATTATAGTTTATTGTTTGTTTAAAGTAATTAAATTGTATTGTTCGTGTACGGACACGCTATTGCAAATCTAAATAAAAAAAATTAATAATTACTTTATTTTTTTAAATTTGAATTTAAACTTATTTTTGTAGAAATTACAAACTGTTTAATTTAAAAAAAGCGCTATCATAACAATTAAAAAAATAGCAGAACTGGCAAACATCTCTGTTGGTACAGTAGATAGAATTCTTCATAGTAGAGGCCAAGTTTCCCAAGAAAATATTGACGTTGTTAATGCTATTGTTAAACAATACGGATATAAAAGAAACATTTATGCCAGTAATTTAGCATTTAATAAAAAGTTTAAAATTGCTGTTTTCTTACCCCAACACGAAGGGTTAGAGTATTGGCTGGGACCTTTATTAGGAATAAAAAAAGCAGCTGAAGAGTTTGAAAGATTTGGTGTTACAATGGAATATATCAACTACAAATACAATTCGGCCGCATTCAAAAAGGTAGCACAAAAGGTACTAGAAGGAAAATACGACGGATTGCTTTTTGCACCAATTTTTTATGATGAATCCTTGTTGTTTTTAAAGGAATTTAAAAAGAAAAATATTCCAATTGTAATGATCGATTCTAATATTTCTGAAATTGAAGGATTAGATTATATTGGCCAAGATGCCTATCAAAGTGGCTATTTAGCTGGTAAATTGATCAGTTTTGGAGTAAAATCGGACAATACTGTTTTGATTATGAAAATTACTCGAGAAATAGAAACTACCTCTGTTTATTTGCAAAGAATTAAAGGTTTTCATTCTTTTTTTAAAGAAAATAAAGAGTTGTCAAATTATAAATTTTCTGAAATAAGTATTAAAGATTCCGAATACAATAAACTTACAAAAGAAATGTTCAAGGGAATAAATAGTATTTTTGTTCCCAACTCCCGTGTATATATTGTTGCAAAATTCATCAAAGAAAATAATTTAAAAGACATTCGAGTAGTGGGCTACGACTTATTAAAGGATAATTTAGCCTACCTAGACGATGGTAAAATTGATTTTTTAATCAATCAAAAACCACAAGATCAAGGATATTTAGGAATTAGTCATCTTTACAAAAAATTGGTATTAAAAGAAGAAATTGAAATCACCAATTATATTCCACTCGAGATTATTGTAAAAGAAAATGCAGGCACATTAATAAAATAGTATCGCTGCAAAAAAAATCCAAATTAACAATTCAAATTTTAAGTTTAAATCGTGATGGATTGTATTAAATTCACAATTTAAATTATATAAATTTATTATAGGATTAGTTTATTTATATTTGTAATTCAATAATAAATCGTTAATTATGGAAGAATGTATATCGGTATTTGATATGCTAAAAATCGGTGTTGGTCCCTCTAGTTCACACACTTTAGGTCCATGGAGAGCAGCTGAAAGATTTTTAAATGAACTGAAAGACAATAATTCATTTCAAAATACCAATCGTATTCAAGTTGATCTATATGGTTCCTTATCATTAACAGGCAAAGGGCATGCTACCGATTTCGCTATAATGTTAGGTTTAAGTGGACAAGATCCAGAGTACATTCCAATCGAAAATATTTCCAAAATAACAAAATCGATTACAAAAAACAATCAGATTATTTTAGGAAATGAATTAAATATCCCATTTAAATCAAATCAAGATATCATTTTCAACAAAGAATTTCTTCCCTTTCATGCCAATGGTTTGAAATTTACTGCCTATTTTAAAGACAATTCAAACTACTCTTCTATATTTTATTCTATTGGCGGTGGATTTGTTGTTAAAGAAGAAAGAATAGATGCAAAGAAAAAACTGGAAATAAAATGTAGTTTTCCATTTCAAGTTGCTAATGCGGCAGCCTTATTAGAGTATTGTACGGTTGAAAATAAGAAAATTTCAGAAATCGTTTTTGAAAATGAAAAATCAATGCGTTCTGAAGATAAAATAAATAGTGAATTGCTTCGAATTTGGGAAACGATGCTAGAATGCATGTACATTGGTTGCCATTCAGAAGGTATTTTACCTGGCGGATTGAATGTTCGAAGAAGGGCTTTCGATATGCATCAAAATTTAATTGGTTTAGCCAATTACGATTCGCCTCAAACTTGGCTTGAAACCATTCGAAAAACGGAAGTCAAATTCCGACAAATATTAAAATGGGTCAGCTGTTTTGCGCTCTCAGTAAATGAAGTTAATGCAGCTTTAGGCCGAGTTGTTACTGCGCCCACAAACGGAAGTGCTGGAGTTGTTCCGGCAGTTTTGATGTATTATTTAGTAATTGAAAATCACCATGCTGGTGAAAAAGAAATAAAACAATTTTTAATGGTTGCCGGAGAAATTGGAAGTCTGTTCAAAAAAGGATCTACCATTTCAGCAGCAATGGGCGGATGTCAGGCAGAAATTGGAGTTTCATCTGCAATGGCAGCAGCTGCATTGTGCGAATTAATGGGTGGAAGTCCAGAGCAAGTATTAATGGCAGCCGAGATTGCAATGGAACATCATTTAGGAATGACCTGCGATCCTGTGGGGGGCTTAGTTCAAATTCCATGTATTGAAAGAAATACCATGGGTGCCATAAAAGCAATAAATGCAGCTGAACTAGCATTGGAAACCGACCCTAAAAATGCAAAAGTTCCATTGGATAAAGTTATAGACACAATGTGGCAAACTGCTAAAGACATGAACACAAAATACAAGGAAACCTCAGAAGGCGGATTGGCAATTGCAGTTAATTTTGCAGATTGTTAGATAAAAGCGAAACTTTTAATCTGTTATTTGTTTATTTTTGTAGTCATTAATCCAAGAAAATTACACTAAATAAATCGAGAATGTCAGTAGCCAAAAAAGATTACAAAAGAATAACTACAAAATCACTAATAGAAATGAAATCCAATGGAGAGAAAATTTCTATGCTAACTGCCTATGATTATACCATGGCAAAAATTGTGGATACGGCTGGAATTGACGTAATACTTGTTGGTGATTCTGCTTCCAATGTAATGGCTGGACATGAAACAACTTTGCCAATTACTTTAGATCAAATGATTTACCATGCTTCAAGTGTAGTTCGTGCTATTGACCGAGCTTTAGTAGTGGTTGATTTACCTTTTGGAAGTTATCAATCGGATCCAAAAGAAGCGCTTCGCTCCTCCATTAGAATAATGAAAGAAAGCGGAAGCCATGCAGTAAAATTAGAAGGTGGTCATGAAATAAAAGATTCGATTAAAAAAATATTAAACGCAGGAATTCCTGTAATGGGCCATTTAGGATTAACCCCTCAATCTATCTACAAATTTGGAAGTTATACCGTGCGTGCGAAAGAAGAGGAAGAAGCAGAAAAATTATTAGAAGATGCAAAAATGCTAGAAAAAATAGGTTGTTTTGCATTGGTTTTAGAAAAAATACCAGCACATCTAGCTGCTAAAGTTGCACAAAGTATTTCGATTCCAGTGATTGGAATCGGTGCTGGTGGGGACGTTGATGGTCAAGTACTTGTGATTCATGATATGCTTGGTATGAACAATGAATTTAGCCCTCGATTTTTACGTCGCTATTTGAATTTGTATGAAGAAATGACTTCTGCAATTGGACAATATGTGAAAGATGTAAAATCGAATGATTTTCCAAACGCTAGCGAACAATATTAACCTAGAAATTTAATTTTCAGGTATTCCAAATGAAAATAATTTCCGATAAAAACAACCTTCAAGTGCTGCATGAAGACAATCATATAATTGTGATTAACAAGCGTGTAGGAGATATTGTTCAGGGAGATAAAACTGGAGACAAACCACTCTCTGAAGTGGTTAAGGAATATATAAAAGACAAATACAATAAGCCTGGAGAAGTTTATTTAGGAGTGGTTCATCGTTTGGATCGACCTACCACTGGAATTGTACTATTTGCTAGAACTAGCAAGGCATTAACTAGAATGAATGCCCTTTTTAGCAATCGGGAGACGCAGAAAACTTATTGGGCCATTGTAAAAAACAAACCTGTGAATTGGGAAGATAAATTAGTTCATTACTTGAAAAGAAATGATAAAAACAATACTTCAAAAGCACATCTTAAAGAAGTTCCAGATAGTAAAATTGCAAGTTTAGATTATACGATAATAGCTTCATTACAAAACTACTACGCATTAGAAATCAACCTACACACCGGAAGACACCACCAAATTAGAGCACAATTAGCTGCAATTGGTTCCCCAATAAAAGGCGATTTAAAATACGGATTTGACCGAAGTAATCTAGATGGTGGAATCCATCTTCATGCACGGAAATTGAATTTTATACATCCCGTTTCACAAGAAAATATAGAAATTATTGCACCTACCCCAAATGATCCCGTTTGGAATGCTATTTAAAATAAAATTACTAATTTTATTGAATTAAATAATTCATTGTACGTTTAGAACCTATGAAAAAAGCACTTTTATTAGCATTACTGGTATCTTTCACTGGTTACTCTCAAGATCATTTTTCAGGAATTACAACTTCTAAAAGGGTGGGTATTTTAAATATTGGATTAAATCCATCTGAATTGGCCAATTTGAATAATCATTTTGAAATTCAATTGCTATCTACAAGTTTAAATACTTCAAATAATAAAATCGGTTTTAACGATATTATTAATGGAAGTAATTTAGAGAACCTATTATTTAATGGATCCGAGCCAGTTAACTTTAATATGGATACCGAAATTGTAGGGCCTGGATTTGCAATTAAATTATTAAATTGGGGTTTTGCAATAACCTCTAAAGGTTATATAAAAGGCAATATTATTGACGTAGATCCAAATCTAGGTTCTGCTCTTACCAATGGCGTATTAAGTTCTGTAAATACCGGAAGTGCTTTAATTTCAAGCAATACCAATCAAAGAATGAATGCAACCACCTGGGGTGAAATTGGTTTTTCAGCGGCTCATAAAATATTTGAAAATAAAAAGAATAAAATTAATGCCGGAGTTACATTTAAGCTTCTTTTTCCAGGCGCTTATGCCAATGTTGGTTTGGATCAATTTCAAGGAAGAATTACTAACAATCTAGGTAATTTAGTACTTACCAATGCAACCGCTAATTTAAATGTTGCTTACTCTGGAAATTTAGGAAGTGATTTTACTAATGTTAGCGATTACACTAACTCCGTATTTGGAAATCTTCAAGGTTTAGCCACCGATATAGGTTTTGATTATCAACTACTTGGGTCCAATAAAAATTATAAAGTAAAAGTAGGTGCGTCACTAAAAAATATTGGTAGTATGACGTTTAAATCTTCTTCCAATTATTCTACGAATTATTCATTATCAATACAAGGAACCCAATCTTTAAATTTGAATCAATTTCAAAATTCAAATGGCATCAGCGATATAGAAACAACATTAATAAACAGTGGGTTTTTAAATAAATCTCCTCAAAATTCTGATTTCTCTGTAAAACTTCCAACGACTTTTAATTTGTATGCAGACATTAAAATTATATCCAAATTAAGCGTGACAATATTTACTCAACAAAAGGTAAACAGCAATAGTAATAACGATCAAATTATGTCACAAAATATTTTATCAATCACTCCTAGAATTTCATTGGGACTTTTTGAAGCGTATGTGCCAATAGCAAAAAATGAAATTTCAGGAACAACAGGAGGATTAGGATTTCGATTGGGCGGCTTTTTCTAGGCTCAAACTCCATATTGACTGCCATTACTAGCGATACAAAACAAGCAGATTTTTACACCGGTTTCCGTTTTGGAATACTATAAAATAAATTTACAGATGGATTATAAATCAAATATTCAATTTAGAAAAGAAATTTTAACAAGGCTATTGTATTGTATTGAGGAAAATGAAACTCGTATTATTGACGCTTTGTATAAAGATTTTAAAAAACCAGAATTTGAAGCGGTATTAACCGAAACAAATTATGTCATAGGAGATTTAAAGCAAACTATAAAAAATATTAAATGTTGGGCTAAGCCAAAAAGAGTGCTTCCTTCCCTATTAAATTTTCCATCTAGCGACTTTATTTATAGCGAACCCTATGGAAAAGTCTTGATTATTTCCCCTTGGAATTATCCTTTCCAACTCGCATTATGCCCTTTAATTGCGGCTGTTGCGGCTGGAAATTCAGTAGTCTTAAAACCATCCGAATTGACACCCTATACTTCCAGTATTATATCCGAAATTATTTCAAAAGTATTTTCGAAAAACCATGTGGAGGTAATTGAGGGTGGCGTCGACGTTTCTCAAAATCTATTGTCTCAAAAATGGGATTACATCTTTTTTACTGGAAGTGTAGCTGTTGGGAAAATTGTTGCAAAAGCGGCTGCAGAATACATGACACCGGTAACATTAGAATTAGGAGGAAAAAATCCATGTATTATTGATGAAACAGCCAATATCAAATTAGCAGCCAAAAGAATTGTTTGGGGAAAATTTATTAATGCAGGCCAAACTTGTATTGCCCCAGATTATTTATTGGTTCAAAAAAAGGTGAAAGCAGAATTGATTGAAAATTTAAAGCAAGAAATAAAAAATGCCTATTCGGATAATCCTGAACTATCACCAGATTATACTCGCATTGTAAATACAAGAAATTGGGAACGATTAAAAAGTTTATTAGAATCTGACAAAATACTATTTGGGGGGCAAAACAATTCCGAAGATTGCTACCTGGCTCCTACCCTAATTGACGAAACTTCATTTGATAGTCCGGTAATGAAAGAGGAAATATTTGGTCCCATTTTACCAATATTAACTTATGAAAATGAATCGGAATTGGATGCAATTATTACAAAATATGAAAAACCTTTATCGCTATATGTTTTTACCACAAAAAACAACTTTGCTGAAAAGATAATACAAAAATTTTCTTTCGGTGGTGGCTGCATTAACGATACAGTAATTCATTTTTCTAATAATAGATTGCCTTTTGGTGGTGTTGGCCATTCAGGAATTGGGGCTTACCATGGTAAAATGAGTTTTGATACTTTTTCTCATAAAAAAGCAATTGTAAAAAAGGCAAATTGGCTTGATTTACCAATGAGATATGCCCCTTACAAAGGAAAACTGACCTTAATTAGAAAAATATTAAAATGGATGTAATTGTTAAAACCAATTGCGCTTTTTAAAATAATATACCATTCCTAAAGCAATACTAAACATAGCTGCAATTACAATATAATAGCCGTAAGTATATTTCAATTCAGGCATATTTTCAAAATTCATCCCATAAACACCTACAATAAACGTTAAAGGAATAAAAATTGCCGATATAACTGTAAGTGTTTTCATCACCTCATTCATTTTATGATTTTGTGAAGAAAAAAAGAAGTTGGAAGCACTATCTAGTGTCACCATATCGTCATCAATTTGATCTAAAAGTTCTAAACTCTTTTGATGTAAGCGTGAGAAAAAGCTGAAATTTTCATGAGCGATTGCATTAAATACATCATCATCTTTAATGCTTTTTATGGAATATAAAGAATCTCGAAGTGGAATAATTGAACGTTTTAAAAAATTAAAATTATCCCTATGTTTTTCAATTTGTACTAATATTGACCGATCGGTACTTGTTTTTGATAAATTGATAAGTAATTCTACCTTGTTTTCTTCTGCTTCTATAGTAATATAAAAATTCTCCATTATCGCGTCAAGTAACAAAAATAAAAGATAATCCGCTTTTTTGGTTCTTACTATTCCAGAATGGGTTCTGATTCTCTCTCGTATATGCGTAAAGAAATCACTGCGTTTCTCTTGAAAAGAAACCAAAACTCCTTCTTTAATTAAAAAACTAACTTGTTCCACTGAAATATTATCTGAGTTTTCAGTTGGAAGCAATGATTTTATATTAAAAAAAAGAACGTCTTGTAGTTCGTCTAATTTTGTTCTTCGAGTGGTATTCAAAATATCGCCTAAAATAAAATTATCTACCTCTAAATAAGTACCAACCGATTTAATGAGTTCAATGTCATTTAAACCATGAATGTTCAACCAATTGATCTTAGTCAAATCAACAGTCTCAGGAAATTTTTTGATATTAAAATCAGTGTACTCCGTCAAATCCTCATCATTATAAACGAACAATTGCATTTGAGTTTGAAGTTCTTTATGAATCCCCGTATACTCTAAAATGGAGGGTTGAATTTTTCTACCTTTTTTATATCTAATTTTTCTCACAATGTCTAATTTTGTATAAATTTAAGAATAATTACAAATTTCAGAGTATTTTTACTAAAAATCATTTTATGAAAATCTTAATCATCAATATAAAAGAGCTTTTACAAGTTCGAAAAAATGACATATTAAAAGTATCAGGTGCAGAAATGAATGTGCTACCTACTATTAAAAATGCCTATTTATTGATAGAAAATGATATTATTGCTGATTATGGAGAAATGATTAATTGCCCTTCCCTACTAGCTGAATTAACCATTGACGCAAAAGATAAAATGGTATTGCCAACTTGGTGTGATAGCCACACCCACATTGTATATGCTGGGAATCGTGAACAAGAATTTGTTGATCGAATAAATGGAATGTCCTATGAGGAAATAGCAAACAGAGGTGGAGGCATATTGAACTCGGCAAAGAAGTTAAACGAAACTTCAGAAGGAGAACTTTACAATCAGTCTAAAAACCGATTGGAAGAAATAATGAAATTGGGCACAGGAGCAGTCGAAATTAAATCTGGTTATGGTTTATCAGTTGAAGGAGAATTAAAAATGCTTCGGGTAATTAAAAAATTGAAGTCAAATTATCCAATAGAAATTAAAGCTACGTTTCTTGGTGCTCATGCCTTTCCAAAAGAGTATAAGGAAAATCACCAAGGGTATATTGACCTCCTAATTAACGATTTACTTCCTTCAATTACTAATGAAAAACTAGCCGATTTTATTGATGTTTTTTGTGAATCCGGTTATTTTTCGGTATCAGAGACTAAACAAATTACGGAAGCTGGAAATAAATTTGGTTTGATTTCTAAAATACATGTCAACCAATTTAATGCAATTGGAGGGGTAAAAACGGCTGTAGAAAGTAAAGCACTTTCAGTTGATCATTTGGAAATTATGACCACTGAGGATATTGAAATTTTGAAAAATTCGGATACCATGCCCGTTGCATTACCAAGTTGTTCTTACTTTCTAGGAATTCCCTATACACCAGCTCGTGAAATTATTAATGCAGGACTTCCTTTGGCCTTAGCCACAGATTTTAATCCTGGCTCAAGTCCTTCAGGGAATATGAATTTTGTGGTTGCAACAGCATGTATTAAAATGAAAATGACCCCCGAAGAGGCTATAAATGCAGCTACCATTAACGGTGCTTATGCAATGGATATTTCAAAAACTCATGGCAGCATTTCCATTGGTAAAAAAGCCAATTTAATTATCACAAAACCACTAAATTCAATTTATGAATTGCCTTATGCTTTTGGCAGTAACTTAATTGATACCGTAATTATAGAAGGAAAAATGATAAAATAAAAAAGGGATTTGTTAGAACAAATCCCTTTTTAAAATTTATTTTAAAAATGTTATTTCAAAGTGAAAGTGGTTGTAGAAACCAATTGACCGTTGTCAAAAACATTCACATAAAATGTTCCTTTAACTAATTTTTCAGCGGGTACATTTTGAACTAAATCTACTGTTTTATTATTAAATTTTACATTTGCAATAAAACTATAAGTTAAAGTTTTATCAGCAAATTTTTCTGTTTGACGCTCTCCCATTACATTGTTTTTACTATCAATAACTTGAACGTAATATTTTCTGTCTCCTGATTTAGCAATAGCATTTTCGGCGATTGTAAAACTCACTTTAAGAACATCAGCGCGACTTGCCTTATCTGTTGGGATTTCTTTACCAGAACTTCTCAAAATGTAAGCAGCCGTTTTTAAATTTACGATTGCTAATTTAGAACCTTTTTCAACTGTTTTGGTAAGATCTTCATTTTGACCTGTTAACTCTTTATTCGTCTTTTTTGATTCATCAAGAACTACAATAGTACTATCTCTTTGAACTTTTAAAACGGTATTGTCTTTCTTTAAAGTTTCATTTTCAGCAAACAAAGTTTTCATTTTTGATTCTAGCGCTAAAAATTGCTTTTTAAATTTAGCTACATCTCCATTTGAATACTTTAATTTTTCAATTAATGCAACCACTTTATCTCTTTCAGCAATTAATTCGTCTGACATAGAAGTATTTTCAGCAATCGCAGCATCATAAGTTGTTTTTAGATCGTTAAGATCTTTCATTACTTGTTCTTTTTCAGATAAAGTAGTCGTTAATTTTTGTTCGGTAGTGTTGACATCAGTAGTCAGTTTGTATATGTATACTAAGCTTAAAGCAAATAGTACAGACAACACAATAATTAACGTTTTGAGACTCGAATTGTTGTTTTGATTTTCCATAATAAATTTAAAATTTTTACGAAAATAATAATTAATATTCTAACTACATAAGTAATTAAAATATATTATTTTTGGTTAATCAAAAAAATGTATGGAAAATTTGGTTCCCTTCACAATTAATGACCTTGCCAAAGTCACCAACTTCAGATCTGGAGAAGTGAAATTTGGCGAGAAAATGCTAACAGTGCCAAAAAATACTGAAGCAAGTGCTTTCTTGTATTCCTGCGATGCAAAATATGTTTTATTTGGAATACCTGAAGATATTGGAGTTAGAGCCAATTATGGAAGAACCGGTGCTGCATCTGCTTGGGAAAGTGCCATAAAAAGTATTGCAAATATTCAACACAATCGTTTTTGCAAAGGAAGCCAACTACTAGTATTAGGTCAACTAAATGTCAGTGAAGAAATGGCTGAAAGTCAGCATTTAGATTACAATTCTGATGAAGATAGAAAACGATTAAACCAATTGGTTCTTAAAATAGATAAAGAAGTTTCTCATATCGTTTGCAAAATTATTAAAGCGGGGAAAATTCCAATAATCATTGGCGGAGGCCACAACAACGCCTATGGAAACATCAAGGGTTCAGCCCTAGCCTTTGGAAAACCGGTAAATGCAATTAATTTTGATGCCCATTCTGATTTTAGAATTTTGGAAGGAAGACACAGTGGAAATGGATTTTCCTATGCTTACGAGGAAGGTTTTCTTAATCGGTATTTTATTTTTGGATTGCACGAAAATTACACTTCAAAAAGTGTATTGGATTCACTCAAAAAAATCGATGATCGAGTAAAATTTAATACCTATGATGAAATTCAAATTAGAAAACTAAAAAAGTTTGAACCTGAAATGATTACAGCACTGGATTTCATTAAAGAAGACCGTTTTGGAATTGAAATTGACCTTGATGCAATTCCAAATATTGCCAGTAGCGCAATGACATTGAGTGGGTTTTCAATTGAAAAATTACGACAATTTATTTACTATTTCGGAAACAACCAAAAT
>Ga0315908_10001462_pt1 | contig 17692 bp, 19 predicted proteins | sample LakEriMetagenome_12_FD_203520 | JGI IMG/M metagenome (GOLD analysis project Ga0315908, IMG submission 203520) | Freshwater fungal communities from buoy surface, Lake Erie, Ohio, United States - Buoy 4 MA124 | ecosystem: Environmental > Aquatic > Freshwater > Lake > Lake biofilm | place: USA... | reverse complement strand
TATCCGAAAAACCTTTAGTCCCGCAAGGACGAACTGGGGAGGCATCCTCGGAAAGAGTCAAGTAAGATGAGAGTAATTCAAACCTCAAGGAGTGGTAAACCTAAAAGACCGTCACTGAGAAATACTTCTCAAAAGGAAGTGGATACGAAGGGAAACAATAATCCTTCTAAAGATTCTCAATCAAAGCTGTAATCTCAGGCTTATTTTTAAAACCTAAGATCTTATTAAGAAAAAATTAAGGGTGACTACTTGTTACCCTTTTCTTTTTACAAAAAATTTGATATATATTAGTATAATAAACTTTTAATTACCTTTATTCAAAATGAAAAAATTATTTTTAATTTCTTTAACAATTTTCACGACAATCTCTATTTTAACGGCTTGTGGTGAAAAAGGAACTGGAAATGCAACACCAGAAGCAACTGCTGTAGAATCTACAACTAACGCAACTGAGGTCGTAAAAGACACTACTGCTGTTAAGTAATTTGAGAATCTTTCTTAAATGACAAAACCCCATCCTAAAAGGTGGGGTTTTTTGTTTTTAGATATTTATAGTTATGACAGTAATACACGAAGTCCAGCAAGTCCTAACAGTCAATACCCCATTTGGTGAAGCCCAGGTTTTATTTCTTATTGATTATGGAATACATAGAAACTCAATATGGGTTTGTACAACATTTTCAGATGGGAAAATTAGACATTTTGATACAAATCAAATATCAGTCACAATTAATCACACATTAGATTTTAATTTAAAAGACAAATAAAAAAACCCCACCATAATTAAATGATGAGGTTAAGTGGTGGATCCGGAGAGTTTCGAACTCTCGTCCGGCTCGTCTTGTCTAAAAGACAACTACATGCTTAGGTTGGTATTTTCTAATACCCCAAAATAGTTGATTTGTTCTTCACCATCGTAAATCAACAACCAATGGGGCGACTCGATTTCGGGTTCAGTCGTAATCCACCTTTGTAAAGACTTCTGTTGCTAGGTTGTATGTCCACCGACCCCCCGTTTCCGTAAACTTCTTAAGCTACAGTAACTTCAGAACCTCTTAGTAAACCAAGAGTTTCCATTTTGTTTAGCACATTGCCAGTTGTTTTTGTGAATCAGTTTTTAACGAGATTAATTCAGTCCCGACATGCTTCTTTTATTCAACCAACGCCCGTCAATTCCAATACGGACCCATTTGTCAAAAAACTTTTTTACAAATATAAATATAATATAGTTTAAAAACAAATATTATGAATGAATATCTGATAATCTATTATTTCTATGAATTACAAGTCTTGTATATCCATTTGGTAAAAGTTTTATATTTTGGGATACTTTATTCATTTTGTGGTGATAATGTTCATATATGTAATTTTTATTTGTTTTTTGACAAAGAGATAAATGCATTGAAACAAATTTGTTTGAATATCTTGTATGCATAGGTAAAATTCTTTTTGTTCTTAATACGTGTAAGTATGGTTGGCTCTGAATTAATAAATTCTCAACTATTGAGTTTTCTCTGTGTGTATGCCACTCGGCTCTAATTTTTTGAATATAGTCTTTCCTCATCCAATCATCAAAATCGTGTCTTGTTTGGATTTCATAAAAATTTTTACTGAAGTATTCTTTACCGTGATCCATAGAATCTAAAAAAATTAAATTGATATTGGGGTTTATCATAAGATTTATTAATGGTCTGTGTCTAGATTCCATAATCAAAAATAAAGTAAAATTTTTATCAGTTTGATAATTTACAGAAGGAAAAAAAGTTTGTTTTGCAACGTCTAAATAGTTTTTAAATAATTTGTCATCTTTAAATTTAGCCCGTACAATTATTGCGTGTTTCATAAATGGTGTATATTTATAAATATGGGTAGTGAAACTTATGAATATATAAGAAGTATTGCAAATGGTGAAGAAGTAAGTCGTTGGGAGTATCCAGATCCTTTAATTTATGATGTACGTTTGAGTGAACCAAGAACATCAACCAAAATTGTTATAGTTTTTGATAAAGATGACGACTTTTTAGATGTTATGGGTGTTGAGGATGAAAATGACAGATGGGCGTGGTCTCGTTATCAAGGTCATTATAACGATGAGTATGATAGATATAGATACGAACAGGATTGGGAAGAAGGTTATTTAATTAGAAATTTTGATGAATCAAATATTGATTTAGTAAATCAAATTTTAAAGTACACAAAACCTGGATTTGTTTATTCTGATGAAAGTGAAGGAAGTAGGACAGAAATCTCAACCTTTTTATCTCAAACGTTTTCTAGTGAAATTGATGATATAATATATGAGTATGGTGTTTTAGATTGGGATTGTATTCTTAAATCTATAACTAAAATAATGGATGATGAAACATCAAATCCATTTATGAGACTCGGTATAGTAGAAAAATCCCATGCCTATAAGTATGAAACAACTGTTGGGATTTTGCTTAGTTTGTTTAAGATGCTTAAAGCTGAAGATGATGATTTAAAAGGTTTATTAAAAAAAGTTGACGAAAAAGTAAATCCAAGGGCGTTTAGAGGTGAATGGTATGAGTTGGAATATAACACGTATTGTGATGATTTTGATAATGAAACATTCCAATACGAAACAAAAAGAATTTTAGAAAAATTATTAGAAAAAATAGAAGAAGATTTAACTGATAATGTTGATTTTGAAGAATTCAATAAATTGTATGATACGGTAATGTCTTTGGGTGGGTTTAATAAATTTATTGATATGAAAGAAAAGGGAATTCAACTAGTTTTTGAAAACCTTGACCCAGAAACAAATACACTTATTTTTAAAATATATAAAGGAAATAATAAATTTGAAAGGCGTTCTGTTGATAATCTTGAGGATTTAAATTTACAACTATATCACCTAGAATTATTTGAAAGTATTAGAAAAATATTGAAAAAACTTTTGTAAGTCCAAATATTGTCCATATATTTGTACTATGGAAAGAAATTTTGAATTACTTAAACAAGTATTATCCGTCCCCACTAAAACTTATCAAGAAGATTTGATGATTGATTTTATCACCACTTGGTTGGATGAAAATCACATACCTTATTATGTAGATAATTTTTACAACATTTATGCAACAAAACAGTCTGATGAAGATATTGAATATTTTCCCTGCGTTGTCGCACACACAGATACAGTACACACAATTGATTCTATTAACGTTGTTGAGGAAATGTTACCCAACGCTCAAAAAGAAGTTAAATTGTCGTTAAAAGCTTATAATGATAAAGGAGACCCAACTGGTATCGGTGGTGATGATAAATGTGGTGTATATGGTTGTCTTGAGTTGTTAAAAGAATTACCAAATCTAAAAGCCGCGTTTTTTGTTGCCGAAGAAACTGGATGTAAAGGTTCTTCTAATGCTGATCCGAAATTTTTTGAGAACGTGGGTTACGTAATTCAATTTGATGCACCAGAAAACAATATGATTTCAGAGTATCTTATGTCTAAACCTATGTTTAATAGAGATTCGGAATTTTTTAATGTTGGTGGACGTTTAATAACAGAACACTTTCCAGGTGATACTCAATATCACAGACATCCTTATACGGACATATTTCCGTTAAATCAAAATTTTGGTTTATCTTGTTTTAATATTTCAATTGGTTATTACAACTATCACACAAGACACGAATATGTTGTTGTTGAGGATACATATAATGGTATAAAAGTTGGTAAGCTAATGATAGAAGAACTTGGTTATACTAAACATTAAAAAAAAGGAGGGTTTTAATCCTCCTTTTTCTTTCTACCTTTTTTCTTTGGTTCTGGTTTTATTCTTTCTTCTATTTCAATAGTTTGGTCATCACCTGTACCTTTCACAAATAACATATAATCTTTTTCCTCTGTAACTTCACTTGTTAAGATTTTTTCCGAAATTAAATCTTCTATTTTGTCCTGGATTGCACGTTTAATTGGTCTAGCACCATATTGTTCGTCAAAACCAACTTTAGCTATTAAATCAACAACAGACGACTCATAAGAAACTTTATACTTCATAGCAACAAGTCTAGAAACCAACTTATCTATCTCAAGTTTTACAATCTTATCAATGTGCTCTTTCACTAAAGAATTAAAAATAACAACATCGTCAATTCTATTTAAAAATTCTGGAGCAAAAAACTTACGTAATTCTTTCTTTAACACGTCTCGTTTATATTCTTCCTGGACAGCATCACTATTATTATTTGTTTTAAAACCAACACCACTTCCAAAATCTTGAACTTTCCTAACACCAATGTTTGATGTCATAATTATCAAACAGTTTTTAAAATTAATCTTTCTACCCAAACCATCTGTCATATGTCCATCGTCTAACATTTGAAGGAGTGTTGAGAATATGTCTTTATTTGCTTTCTCAATTTCATCAAAAAGGATAACACAGTAAGGTTTGTTTTTAACTTGTTCAGTTAATTGTCCCCCTTCTTCGTGACCAACATATCCTGGAGGAGAACCAATAAGTCTTGAGATGGTGTGTTTTTCTTGGTATTCAGACATATCAACACGAATCAAACTATCTTCACTACCAAAAATTTCTTTTGCCAGTTTTTTTGCTAAAAATGTTTTACCAACACCAGTTGACCCTAGAAATATAAATGAACCAATTGGTCTATTTGGGTCTTTAATCCCAACCCTATTTCGTCTAATCGCTTTTGATATTTTTTTAACAGCTTCTTCTTGACCAATAACATAATCGTTAAGGGATTCTTCTAAATTAACAAGTGAATTTTTTTCATCAATATTAATTTTATTAACTGGTATTTTGGTCATATTTGACACAACCTCATAAATTAACTCTTCTGGAATACCACGTTTACTAGTTCTTAATTCTTCCTCAAATTTTTTCTTTTCCTCATCTAATTTAGCTAAAATACTTTTTTCACGGTCACGTAATTCTGCTGCCATCTCATACTTTTGTTTTTTAATAACATCAGCTTTTTCTTGTTTTATATCAACGGCCTCTTGTTTTAATTTTTCAATATGTTCTGGAAGTTTAATATCAATTTGCATACGTGAACCAACCTCATCTAAAATATCAAAGGCCTTATCTGGAAATTCACGATCCGTGATATATCTGTCTGCCAACTCAACGCACAACCGAAGTGATTCGTCTGTGTAATTAACTTTATGGTGTTCTTCGTATTTTTCCTTACTTTGTTTTAGAATCTCAAACGTCTCTTCCTTTGAAGATGGGTCAACAATAATTTTTTGAAATCTTCTTTCAAGAGCGCCATCTTTTTCAAAGTGTTTTCTATATTCATCAAGGGTTGTTGCACCAATACATTGTATTTCACCTCTTGATAGGGCTGGTTTGAATATGTTTGATGCATCAAGTGACCCAGAACTATTTCCAGCACCAACCATTGTGTGAATTTCATCAATAAAAATTATAATGTTTGGACTTGATTGCAATTCTTCAATTATAACCTTCATTCTTTCTTCAAATTGTCCACGATATTTTGTACCCGCAACAATTGAGTTAATATCTAAAGATACAATACGTTTATCTGCCAAATTTTTAGGACATTCACCGGCGTGAATCATCATAGCCAGACCCTCAACAATTGCAGTTTTACCGGCTCCAGGTTCACCAATGATAATTGGGTTATTTTTCTTTCTTCTAGATAATACTTGTGCTATACGTAGGATTTCTTTTTGTCTTCCAATTACTGGGTCAAGTTTTCCTTGTTCTGCTGCTTTTATTAAATCTTTACTGAAATTATCTAAAACTGGTGTACTACCACCATCTTTCTTTTTTCCTTTATCTCCATCATCTATAAACTCAATTGCCATAATATTTTTTTTAAAAAGTTTAGGTATAAAATAATCTTATGTCAATATTTTTATATTGTAGAAATAATTCTGTTTTTTATTAATATTATATTTATTATAAAAGTATTTATTATTATGAGTAAAATAATTAATGAACTTAATTATATGAAATTTCTTTTAGGTTATAAAAGAGGTGTTGTTATATCTGAGCAAAAATTAAATCAATTAGACGAAAATAGAATAAAAAATTATATTAATAGTAAACTTGTGGTGGAGCAAGTTACAACCACTCAAACTCAAGTTAAAAAAACAGTTACCCAATGTCCACCAGGACAATACTGGGATGGTAAATCCTGTGTTGACACTATTACAAAAATTAATTTTACACCTTATAGAGATAAAACAGGAAAACCACTAAAGGTTATACCAACTTCTGGTAAAGTATATGTAACAGACCCAAATGACCCAAAAATATTAGAATATAAAAGAAGAATGGAACTTTATAATATATCTAAAGATGAAGTTTATCCAAAATTAAAATACCAGTGGAATTGGGATATAATCAATACACAAAATGAAATTAAAAAACAAGAAGAAAACATCAAAAAATACGCTGAGTTATTTCCTAATGACCCAGATAAACCCGCAGCCATTGCCAATTTTAAAAAAGTTATTGAACTTGAAAAAAATAACATAAATCGATATTACAACTTAATAAATACAAATTACGATAATTTTTTAGCTAGCGATAATGTATATAAACTTAGTGTTAGAGAAGTTAAAGATAATGTTTTTTATTATAAAAGTCATAAACAAAATACGTGGAAACAATCTGATCTTTATAAACTTGGTGTTGAAAAATATAAAATACTTCCTGATTACTCATATAATATGGGTGAAACTTCGGATCGGCCATTTTTTTATAAAAAACCGACATTAGAATATGTATATGCCGACCCAAAAACATTTATATGGAATCAACCTAGGGTAATTAAATGGACTTGTCCATCTACTAGAGGTGGCAGTTGTGTTGAGGATAATAATGGTAAATTTAACTCAAAAGAAGAGTGTGAAAATACAACTCAAGCCGATGGTGGTTGTAAAGTAGAACCACTAACACAAATGACAACATTAAAACCACAAGAAGTTTTAAATAAAAATAAAGATGAAATAGTTAAAAATTTAAATGTAACTAGTGAAGCAAAAAGTTTAGAAGTTGGTTGTAACTTAAATGAAAATTTTTCAGGTGTAAAAGCTGATTCGTCTAAAAATTATGTCGGTTTGGAATATAATGCCACTATAGTTGCTGGTGTTGGTAACAACTTAACAATTAATTTTGACCCTTTTACAATACCAGACGCTTTTTATGTGAAATATGGTAAAGAAGAATTTTTTAGTGGTTTTAGAGGCAAAAAAAGAAACAAAGAAATAAATTATCAAAAAACATTAAATTCATTTGATGATTTAAAAGATAAAATACAACAAGTAATTACAAGAGTAGGTGGTACAATTCAAGTAAATAATAGAAATTTAGTTATAAAAGACACAGAATCTTGGTCAACAACAATTAATGTTGTTGGTGATACAAATTTAAAAATTTTAGTGTTTTCTCCCTTGGGTGGTACAAAATTTAAAATTACAACAACTTGTAGTAATAATGAAATAACAAAAAAATAATTATGGCAGTCTTAAAAGAGGAAATTAAAGGAACGAAAATTATCAATGAAATTGAATCTTCAAACATCGTTAAAACAGAATATGATACGGAAACAAAGAAATTAGTAACAGAGTTTAAAAATGGTATTCGATATGAATATGAAGATGTACCACACCAATTGTACACATCATTTAGAACTGCAAAATCGCAGGGTAGTTTTTTTAATACAAACATTGCCAAAACTTTCAAATATAAGAAATTAAGTTAATTGAATTTGTTAGTATTTATTATTAATGGATAGTGAATTACTTAAAAGTTTTGAACCACAAACGAAGTTAAACCCAAAGGTTTGGCAAGGAGCTTCTGGTTCACCAAAAATGAAACCAGAAATTAGAGAAAAACTATTACAAATTGCCTATGAATTTCTTGAATTTTTGGATGTGGATTTAGTTGTAACCGATATTATATTAACAGGTTCATTATCTAATTACAATTGGTCACAATATTCTGATTTTGATTTACATATTGTTGGTAATTTTATGCAATATAAACAAAATCAAGTTGAGTTGTATGAAAAACTATTTAATTTGAAGAAAATGTTATTTAACCAAAAACACGACATAACAATCAAAGGGTATGAGGTTGAGTTATATGTTCAGAATGAAGTGGAGTCTCATTTTTCAACTGGCGTTTATTCTGTCTTATTTGATGAGTGGGCTAACGTACCAGAAAAAGAAGAAATTATTGTAGATAAAGAACTACTCAAAGGAAAATCAAAACAATGGATGAATATAATTGATGATTTAATAGATACAATAAAGGATGAAGATGTGCAGTCAGCAAAAGAAATGGTTCAGAAATATAAAGACAAATTAAAAAAATATAGAACTTGTGGGTTAGAAAAAAATGGTGAGTACTCTACGGAAAATTTGGTATTCAAAATACTTAGAAGAAATGGTTATATAGAAAAATTAAATGATTTATCAACAAAAATTATAGATCAAAAATTATCTATGAATCAATAATTTATTAAAAAATAAAATAATCTTAATATTTGATATATTTATTAAGAAAAAATAATTATTCAAAAAAAATATACTATGGGAGGACTTAAACCTATTGGCAGTGAAAAATTACAAGGTATGGAAAAAATCCATAGAATTATGGAAATTGCAAGATATAAAGAAAATATACCTAATTCAATCAATGAAAATCAAAAAAATGAATACTCTTTAGGTCTTGCTGATGGGAATACATATCACATTGTAAAAGAAAGATTAGGTTATATAATCAAAATGGGGATTAATGAGTCTGCCGCTGATTATATTGAGCCAATGAAAAATAGAAAATATTTTTCATCGTATTCACAAGCATTAAAAAAATTGAATTTGATGGCAAAAGAGTTTAACGTTTTGTATGAAAACGTAGAGGGGACTTCGTTATTTAACGAAGAAAAAAAAAAGTATAAACTAAAATTAGGTTCCTCTAAAAAAAGTACAACACCAACATCAACTGATGCTACTGGTGGTTTAGGTGTTAGTACTCCTACACCCGCTCCAGCACCTATTACACCTGCTCCTATTACACCAGCACCAGAAGCTATGACACCTCCTGTTGATATGGGTATGGAAAACAAACCATCTGATTTATCAACAACACCAAGTCCTTCTGGTGATTTATCATCTTCTGAAACTGAAGAACCGATTGATGATATGTCTATTGATGGTGATAAAGACACAGAATTAAATTTTGGTGATGAAACGGATACAGAGGAAGAACCTACAGATGACGAAGAAGAACCTATAGACAATGAAGAAGAACCAACAGATGACGAAGACTCAAAAGGAGGCACTTCTTTCAAACTCATTCAAAAGTTAACAGGTAAATTAGCTCAAAAAATTAGAAGTTATACTCAAGACAACGATATTGATAGTAAGGACGCAAAATACATTTTAAATTCAATTTTATCAGCAATAGATACTGATAGTTTGGAAGATGAGGATGTTGACGATATAATTGCCCGTCTTGAGGGTGAAGATGAGGAAAATGAAGATGAAGGGGATGATTTTAGTGATGACACTGTAAAAGATGATATGACTTTTGATGAAAAACCAGAAGACGAAGAAGAATCGGATACCGAAGAAAAATCAAAAGGGAGTAATAAACCTATGAGGTATGATGAAAAAATAAAAAATAGACTTTCTAAAGCACCAACAAAACAAATAGAACCTTCTATGGGAGAATTAGGTGAAACTATGAGTCTTTCAGATGCAATCAACAAAAAAGTTGGTATTGAGTATGGAAGTGCAATACAGGACGAATTCAACGAGGATATGGATGAATATACAAGACGTGGTGCTCGTTTTCAAAGAAAACCTAGATTTTATGACGACCCAAGAGAATTAGAAATGTTTGGTGAATCAAAAGTGGATAAAATTATTTCAAAATATTTTGATTTTTCTAAAAAAAGTGAAGTTTCTAAACCAAAACTTAATTTATTAGAAGAAAAAGAAAAAAATCGTTTAAAAGTTATTAATCAAGTAAAAAATTTATCCGAAAATATCAAACAAGAAAGAACCGCTTTAAAATTTTTAGAAAAATATCCTAAATCAAAATTTGTTGGAAAAACTAACAAAGGGAATTTAATATTTGATGATAATTTAATTGAGACAAAAATTACAATTAACGGTACTGTAATATGAGTTATTTAATATACATAAATGGATTAGGGCCTAATTATAGGGGTGAAAACATTTATGAATTTATTTTTACAGATTCTATGGATGAGGTTTGGGGTGAAAACTGGGAGGCAAGACCTGCCAATAGTTATCCTAGTCCACCAGACATAGAACATATTAAAAAAGTTGGGACATTAACACACGAAACTGTAACATTAGAACTTGTACAAAATTCTGATGTTTTTTCGGTTCAAGATTCAATTGATGGTGTTATTGCTTTAGGTTGGGAAAAAGAAGATGAAATAGATTTTTCGTTAGTAAAAAGATTGGTTTTTAAATATGGAGACCAAGAACAAGATGTTAAAGATAAATTATACGAGAGAGACCTCGTATTACAATTTGAAAAAAAAGTAGTGTATGAAAACTAAAAAAAATGTTGAGGTATTATTGGAAAATGGAATTCATTTTAATACAATAATGAATTTAAGTGATAGACAAATAGGTGTTTTAGTTGAAAGATTTTTTAAACCTATGGGTGATGTAGAACAAGCAAAAAAAGATTCTCTGAAAGCTATGAAGGCTTTTATTAAACGACACCTAGGTATTGAAGACCCAGATGGTTTGTCTGATAAAGAAGTATTAGATAAAATCAAAGGGGTTGCTCGTCACGCTAACACAACTAGTTCTAATAGAAGGGTTTATGATTTAGCAAAGGATATGTATAGAATTGCAAAACCATTATTTGAGGGTATCCAAACAACAAGAAAGACTCTTGAAATTCAAAAAGTTGACTCTAGTACTGTTAATCAAATGAAACAAAATAATCAAGGTATGAATGTTAAAAATGGTGAAGTAACACCTAATAAAGATGGTAGTCTTACGGTTACTCGTGAAATAGGTGAAAAATTTGAATCTAAAGCACAACAAGGGTTCTTCTGGGCTAAATGTAATACAAGTAAGGGTGTTAAAAAGAAAAAATGGTGTGAAATGGCAAGAGAGTTTTCTGATGATACATCAAAAAAACAATATAAAGATATGCCAGAAAAAAAACACCCAGAAAAAACTGTTAAAAAACAAACTGATGAAAGTTATGAAAGATTTTTGGAAGAAAGAATATTTGAAATGATTGAAAGACACGTTGAACCGACAATGACAAAACGTGACTTTTTAAAATCAATTCAAGAAAAAAATAATGGTTCGGAAAATTTTATGTTGGAAAATCCAAAAAAAAATAGTATGTTTGCAAAAGATGAAGGTCTAGAGATGAAAAGACCAATTGGTAAACTATATTCAAAAGAAATGAAAGAAAATACAACTGAAAAAGAAAGAACAACAACAAAACCGGGAATTAAAACACCTACAAGAAGAAAAAATCCACACAAGGATCCAGCACCAGGTGTTGAGGAACAACCAAAAGCGGATCAAAAAGAAAAGGAAAGAACAATTACAAAACCTGGTATTAAACCGAAAAAGAAAAATCCACATCGTGACCCAAATCCAGGTGTTGAAGAAAATCCAAAAGCGGAAAATCAAAAAAACCAGTTTATGTCAATAATCTCAACAATATTAAATAACAATTAAAATGGGAAATAGAAATTTAGAAAATTTTATAAGAAAAATCGTAAAAGAAGCGCCAGTTGAAGATTACTTTGATGCTGATTTTCCTGAAAGAATGGACCCAAAAGTAAAATCAAGACTTGAAGATCCAGAAAGTATTTACGCAAAAAATAAGGCTTTTAGGGGTGGTGTTTCAGATGTAGAAAGACTGGGTGCTACAAGATTTAAAGAAATTGTAGGTGCTGTTAGAAATTTTTATGGTGAAGAACGTAATCTTACTTCTCCACAGGTAAAAGCTGAAATTCAAGGTATTCAGATGTCAGCGGTTCGTGAAGTTTTATCTTTAGAACAAAGGCACAGAGAGCCATTAAGAGATTTAGCAGTACAAATTGCCGCAAGTAGTAGAGGTTGGTTACCAATTGGTTTGTCAATTGAAGAGGCAGTTGAAGAAGGTTTGTTACTTAAAAAAAGAGACCAGGGTGGTGTACTATATGAGTTTGATTTTATCAACATATTAACTTTTTTTGGTGAACAAAGAGTTGACCCAAGAATTTTTCAAGAAAAGCCAGCACAAAATGTTAAATTACCAATTCCTCCTAATTTTTCTTTTGATGCTGATGAATTAACACCGGAAGAAACTAAACAACTAGAAATTGAAAAAAGAAATGTAATCAACGCTATGATTATGGGTGGTGCTGCAAGAAATCAATTTTCTTATCACGCATATAAAACACAATTAGATGAGATTAACCCAAGACTTTTTGATTTATACAACAAGATTATGGGTGCAAATGATTTAATGTATTTTACAAATCAAGATTTAATTGATTTATTAGGTGGAAATGCGGCTGGTGCTTCAGGTAAATTACCATCACAATCTCAATCACAACAAGATGATGATGATGAAGATGAGAATGAAAACCAAGATGAAAATGACAATGATACCTATTTTGCTAACGGTTTAATTTTCCCATTTCTTTTATTTGAACTATCTCAATCTTTTAGGTTAATAAAAGCAAGATACCAGTGGAAAGATATGGATCCAGAAATCGCCCGTCAAGTAACGTCTCAAACTGATACTTTACAGAATGAACCAATGAATTTACGTATTGGTGGTGAATTAGACAAAAGAATTGAATCTTTACTTCCAGAAGAACTTACTGAAATGTTTGGTGGTGAAGAGAAAAAGTATATTCCATTTTTTGAACAAATTTTATATAGCATCCCAGCTGAAGAATTTTTAAAAGAAATTATTGCAAATGTGGTTTCTGATAGTGAATCTGATAATGAAAAAGTTAGAAGAAGATTTGAACAGATTTACAAAGATGCAATAAAGTTATATAATAAAGCATATTCAGACGAAGAAGATGACGAAGAAGAAGATGACATCCTTAAAAGTCTAGGTTTATAATTTAAAAAAATGTAATATGGGAATTAAATTATTATTCAAATACGAAGAACCAATTAATTTGGGTGGTGAAAAAGTCTCTGCAATTAGACAAGTACCAAGAGGTGTTAGATTTGTAACCGAAAGAGGTCCATTACTTGTTGAGGCCGAATATAAAGAAATCTGGACTGAAGAAGAATTACACGAATTATTTGTTAATAGGAATTAAAATTATTTATTATTGTCCTAAACCCCCTTTTTTAGTAGCGATATTAGAGAAGGGGTTTTTCTTTTTATAAAAAAAATGAAATTATAGTAATATTACCAAAATTGTAAATATTTATTTAATAAATAAAAAACAAAAAAAAATAAATTATGCCTCTTAATGTAGATTTATTAAATGCTGGGTCAATATTGGTACAAGGAAGTCCAATTGTAAGTCTATACGAGACTGGTTCTGGTCTTTGCTCAACAGTTAGAACTGGAATAGACTCAATTGTTTCTGGTAGTTGTTCAGTAATTACTGGCGGATACTCAAACACAATACTTAGTACCAGTTGTTTATCTGTAATTGGTGGTGGTCGTCTAAATACAACTCAAACTAGATGTTCAACAATTGGTGGTGGATATGATAATGTTGTTGGTGTTATAGGTACTATGAGTGGATGGTATGCTTATAGCTATACAGGTTCTTTAAATATCGGATGGACGGGCCCTTATTCTCCTTCTAGTGCATCAACAATTAACGGAAATAATGTATTACTTTCATTTTATTTTAATGGTGGTTTAGCAAGTATTCAAATAGACTCTGGTGGTTCAGGTTATCAAGATAATGATGTTTTAGTGTTTAATGGTAATATATTTCCAGGTGGAGCTTTAGGGACGGATAATGTTGTTGTAACAATAAATACGGCTAATAGAGGTGCTTTTGGGACTGTTGGTGGTGGTAGAGAAAATACCGCGTCTGGCTGTTATTCAACAGTAAGTGGTGGTTATGAGAATACAGCATCTGGATACGCATCAACAATTTCTGGTGGTTATCAAAACGAAGCTCGTGAATACACATCAACCGTAAGTGGTGGTTATAGAAACTCTGCAATTTGTGATTATTCGACAATTAGTGGTGGTTATGAAAACACAACATTAGGTTATGGGTCAACAATAAGTGGTGGTTATAGAAACACAACAAGTTCTAGTTATTCATTTATTGGTAATGGTAATTATAATACAGTTTTAGGTGCTTTTTCAATAATTAATGGTGGAAATAGCAATACTGTTGATAATGATAATTCATCAATACTTGGTGGGGATAATAATATTGTAACAAATGTTTGTGCACACGTAATAGGTACTGGAATATCAAGTACTGCTGACAACACCTTACACGTAAACTGTTTACACTTTAGTTCAATACCCACTTCAGCAGTTGGATTGGCTCCAGGTACTGTGTGGAATGATTCTGGAACTTTAAAAATTGCATAAATCAAATAAAAAAATAAAAAATGGAAAACGTAGAAAGAAAAGTGTTATTCACTTATGAAGAACCGATTACAATTGGTGAAAATAAAGTAAAAAAAATTAAACAAGTACCTAGAGGTATTAGATTTAAAACTGAAGATGGTCCAGTATTGGTAGAAGTTGAAGCAAAAGAGACTTGGACTGAAGAAGAATTACACGAATTATTAAACAATAAATAAAAAAAAACAAATTATGCCTTTAAATGTAGACTCACTAAATGCCGGAACAATTTCTCAAGAAGGAAGTCCGGTAAAACCTTATAAAGTATATACAGCTTTATTAACTCAAACAGGAACAGATGCTCCAGTTGCTACTGTATTAGAGAATACTATTGGGGATATTTGGTTTACTTATAATGGAGATGGTGATTTTTGGGTTCAAACATCAACTTTAATATTTAACCCTTTAAAAACGATTATATTTTTAGGCGAAACAAATGATGTAGATAATGAATTTAAAAATGAAAGACCTAATGAAAACGGACAAAACGAAATAGGTTTATATACATTTAGTTCTGGTGTTGAATCAAATGATATTCTACAGAAAACATCAATAGAAATAAGAGTATACAATTAATAAACAAAACAAATTTTTATAAAACCCCCATTTTAGAAATAATTTGGGGGTTTTGATATTTATATAGAAATATCTTTATGGCACTAACAAAAGAACAAGTAATGTTAGAATACGTAAGATGTATGAAAGATACACCTTACGCGTTAAGAACTTACCTACAAACATATGATAATACAGTATCAAGATATGTACCTCTGGAGTTATTCCCAGATCAGGTGTCACTTCTTAAAGATTATGAAGATTACGAAGAAAATATCGCTTTAAAATATCGTCAAGCAGGTGTATCAACAGTAACTGCCGCTTGGGTATCAAAAAAACTTGTATTTGCAAAAAAAGAACAACCAGAAAAAATATTGATTATTGCCAACAAACTTGATACGTCAATGGAGATGGCAAATAAAATTAGAGCATTTGTTGACCAATGGCCAAAATGGGTTGGTGCTCAATTTTCACCAGATAAAAACTCACAAAGACACTATAAATTAACAAATGGTTGTGAAGTAAAAGCTGTTGCAACATCACGAGATGCCTTGAGGGGTTATACCCCTACGGTACTTGTATTTGATGAGGCCGCATTTATTGAGGCCGATGGTGATTTCTGGGCGGCTTGTATGGCATCACTATCTACGGGTGGTAAAGTAATTGTTGTATCAACACCAAACGGTTATGACCCAATTTATTATGATGTATATAATCAAGCAACAAAAGGTATTAATAACTTTAAAATCTCTGAAATGTTTTGGTGGAAAGATCCAAGATATTCAAAAGATTTGTTTTTGGTACCAACTGATGATATGGTGGATTATTTGTTAAATAAAGATGAAAAAGACCATTCTGGGAATATTTCATTTGCCGATTCCGACCCATATGAAAGAGATTATGAGAAAATAAAAGAATATTTCTCACAAGGATATAAACCTTGTTCTACTTGGTATGAAAAAATGGTTAAAAAGTTAAAATACGATAAACGTAAAATTAACCAAGAGCTTAACTGTGAATTTCTGGGATCTGGTGACAACGTATTTGAAGCAAAACAATTAGATTATATCAAACAAAATACAATAGAAGACGCCCCAACCAAATTAATGGGAAATTCTTTATGGATGTGGAAAGAACCAGAACAAGGACATAAATACATTATGGGTGTTGACGTATCCCGCGGTGATAGCGAAGATTTTTCATCCATTCAAATTATTGATTTTGATGAGAGAGAACAAGTTTTAGAATATGTTGGAAAAATACCACCAGATGCTTTAGCTGAAATTGCATATAAATGGGGATTAATGTATAACGCATTTTGTGTTGTGGATATTACCGGTGGTATGGGTATTACAACAGTTAGAAAAATGCAAGAACTTGGATATAAGAACTTATATATTGACGGTGTTGATACTATGAATATTTGGGCTGTTAATAAAAGTTCAGCAGATAAAATACCAGGAATTAACTTTAATAATAAACGAGTTCAAATAATCGCAGCGTTTGAGGAATATGTAAGACATAAATTCAAAATTAAAAGTGTTCGGTTATATAATGAAATGAACACATTTGTATATGTCAATGGAAGACCTGACCATCAAAGGGGACAGCATGATGACCTTATTATGGGTATATCAATGGCTATTTACGTTGGTGAATCCTCGTTTTCAAAACTTGAAAAAGTAACTGAAAAAACAAAAGTTATGATTGAGTCCTGGACCGTTTCAGATAATAGTAATATTGGAAAACAATTACATTTTGACCCAGTTTTACCTAGTATACCTGGAATGGTGGATAGATACGGTAGAGAAGTAAACACACCAACCAAGAATGATTATATGACATATTCCTGGTTATTTGGAGGAAGATAATATTTATAAAAATGGGATTAGAAAGAAGAAAAAGGTCTGGAAATTATATTGGTGGTTCAAAACTTATTGTTAATGGACAAGAGATTTATAATATCAAAAAATTCGTACAGACATTTAATAAACAAATTATTACAAAAGAAAGTACAAAACAAGTAATTCCACCCACAACAACTACAACAACCACAATTCCAGTTACAACTTGTTATATAGAAACTCAACTTTTTGATGATATTGTAACACAAGGATTTGATAACTTAATCTGGTGTTAGTTGCAAGTATTTATAAAGATATAAAAATATCTACATTTAAAATATGGCAGAAAATAATAATAAAAATTTAACAATATTTCAAAGGTTATCACAAACTTTTGGTCCAAATGGTTTATTACAACAAGATATACCAACTTACAAATTTGACAAAAAAGAGTTATTAAGAACCACAGATAAACAAGAGTATGAATTTGAAAAACTCCAAGCTCAACAATCGTTATATTTGGCCGGTCAATGGACAAAAATTGAAAATAACCTCTATACTCAAGCTGTTTATTACGAACCAACAAGATTGGCCGCGTTCTATGACTACGAATCAATGGAGTTTACACCAGAAATTTCAACAGCTCTTGACATTTATGCTGAAGAATCAACAACACCAAATCAAGATGGTTATATCTTACAA
>Ga0315908_10001461_pt1 | contig 17692 bp, 8 predicted proteins | sample LakEriMetagenome_12_FD_203520 | JGI IMG/M metagenome (GOLD analysis project Ga0315908, IMG submission 203520) | Freshwater fungal communities from buoy surface, Lake Erie, Ohio, United States - Buoy 4 MA124 | ecosystem: Environmental > Aquatic > Freshwater > Lake > Lake biofilm | place: USA... | reverse complement strand
CTCGCCAGTGTTCAGGACCTGCTCCAGCTGCTGCTGCACAATGTGTCGGATCAGCTGCATGCCCGCAAGGTGCGGACGACCCTTGCGAACATTGCAATGACGCTGGAAGCGAACGTCGACTGCGGGACCGATCTGGAAACCGAGCAGGAATTCGTGCTTACGGTGAGTGCCTCGAGCGAGGAAACGGTGGTGCGGCGGCTGCATCAGTTCCCGGGGCGCGAACTCGTCGTGGTCGTGGGCGACCGGCCCGAGATTCACCGGCAGGCCATTTCCTACGGTGTGCGCGCCATTGTCCTCACGAACAGTGCGCATCTTTCGCCCGAGCTGTCGGGTCAGGCGGAACGGCAGGGCTGCACGGTGATTTCCTGTCCGCATGATACGGCGAGCACGACGCAGTTGATCCGCTGTTCGCGGCGCATCGCGGAGGCTGTCGAACGTGATATCCGCATGGTCGGTGCCCGGACGCACATTCACAGCATCCGGCAGGAAATCCAGAACAGCAGCCAGCCGCTCTTTCCCGTGATCCGGGAGGAAACCGGCCAACTGGTCGGTGTCTTCAGCAAATCCGACCTCCTCGACCCACCGCGGCAGCGGCTCGTGCTGGTCGATCACAACGAACTGTCGCAGGCCGTGCCGGGGGCGGCCGACGCCAACATTCTCGAAGTCATCGATCACCACCGCCTCAGTGGCAATCTTGTCTCGCGCGAGCCGATCCGCTTCATCAATGAGCCAGTGGGATCGACCTCGACCATTGTGGCGCGGCTGTTTCAGATGCAGGGACAGGAACCATCGGTGCCGGTGGCCATGTGTCTCTGTGCGGGCATCATTTCCGATACGCTCAAGCTGACATCGCCAACGACGCGGTCGATGGACCGGGAAATGCTGCCGTGGCTGGCGGGGCTCGCAGGAATTGAGGTGGACACCTTCGCGCGGGACTTCTTCGCGGCAGGATCACTCCTGCGGACGGCTGCGGCGGATTCGATCCTCAATACTGACCGCAAGGAATTCAACGAGTATGGCTGGAGAATCACCATCAGTCAGATCGAAGAACTCGGGCTCGATGACTTTCCGCGGCGCCGGGAGGAACTCGCGGCCGCCCTCGAAGCGTTCCGGGCAGCCGCCGGATACGATTTTTCCTGTCTGCTCGTCACCGACATCCGGAAGCACAGCAGTCTGCTGCTGACCGCCGGAAACCGGGCGGTGGTGCGGGAAATCGATTTTCCTCAGCTGGGGCCTGACCTCTTTGAACTGGATGGCGTGGTGTCGCGCAAGAAGCAGTTCTTTCCATTCATCAGCCGGGCGCTCGCGAAGGCGCTGCGGGAGTGACGCGGCCCTGCGCCAGCCTGCGCTGGAGTCTCCGGACCGGCGCGGACCGTTAATCCGGGTACCATGAATGAATTTGCCGATGAACTGCTGGCGAGGGCGGCGGAAGCCCTTGGGATTTCCCCGGAGGAACTGTCGACGCTGGTGCCCCGCGGGGCCGCCGTCACCTACAGCGGGGGCGACTGCCTTTTCCATGAAAGCGCGCCGCGGCAGTGGCTCGGAATCGTCATGGATGGGGAAGTGGAATTCCGGAAGGGTCAGCATGGCAGTGTGCGCCGGGTTGGCCGGGCCGGGGCAGGGACGGTGCTCTGCGAAAAAGTCATGCTCGACGAGACGCCGCACAGTGCCACCGGCGTGGCGCTGGGACCACTTACCGTGTGGCAGATTCCGCGGCCGGAACTGGCATCGCTGCGGGAACGCGAACCCGCCCTCTACTACCGCATCGTCGGATGGATTGCGCGACGGCTCAGCGAGCGCCTCCATGCGTCGTGGGAACGGTTGGCAGTGACCGGCGAGTCGGAAGCGGGAACGTCGGCCTTTGCCTTCCGGCGCGAGCATGATTCGCTGGGCGAGCGGGAGGTTCCGGAATCTGTCCTCTACGGAGTGCAGACGCTGCGTGCCGTGGAGAATTTCCCGTTCTCGGGCATCCGTCTGTCGCATTACGGCGACTTTGTGAAGGCGCTGGCCTGCGTGAAGAAAGCGGCGGCGCTGGCCAACGAGCGCCTTGGCGTGCTCGACCTGCGGCGGGCCCGGGTCATTGCCGAAGTCTGCGATGAAATCATCGCGGGGCAGCATCATGCGCACTTCGTGGTCGATATGTTCCAGGGCGGGGCCGGGACCTCGACGAACATGAACATCAATGAGGTCATCGCCAACCGCGGGCTGGAGATACTCGGATTCCGCCGCGGTGAATATGCGGAACTCCACCCGAACGATCATGTGAATTGTTCGCAGTCGACCAACGACGTCTATCCGACCGCGGTGAAGCTCGGAATTTACTTTACCCTGCGCGATACCCTGGCCGCCCTCAAGGAACTGCAGGCTGCCCTGCACGGCCGGGCCGAAGCCTTTGCCGATGTCCTCAAAATGGGCCGCACGGAGAATCAGGACGCCGTCCCCATGACACTGGGCCAGGAATTCGGAGCCTACGCGGTGATGGTCGGCGATGGCATCCGCTTTCTGACTCATGCCGGACACGAATTGCTTACGTCGAACATGGGAGCCACTGCCATCGGCACCGGCCTGAACAGCCCGCCAGGCTACGCCGAACTGTGCACAGCCCTGCTCGCGGAAATCTCAGGCACTCCTCTCCGCCACGCCGGCAATCTGGTCGAAGCCACCCAGGACAGCGGCGAATTCGCCCTCATGAGCGGATCCATGAAGACGGCAGCCGTGCAGCTTTCCAAGATCTGCAATGACCTGCGCTGGCTCTCAAGCGGTCCACGCTGCGGCCTCTACGAAATCCGCCTCCCCGCCATGCAGCCGGGTTCATCCATCATGCCCGGCAAGGTGAATCCCGTGATTCCCGAAGTCGTCAGCCAGATCTGCTACCAGATCATCGGGGGGGACATGACCGTTTCCATGGCCGCCGAAGCCAGCGAACTGGAACTCAACATGGCGGAACCCGTCATCGCCTTCAATCTCTTCTTCGGTCTGACCCTGCTGCGCAGCGCCGCCGTCGTCCTCGCGACCCGCTGCATCGCTGGGATCGAACCCAACCGGGAACGCTGCCTCGCCTACGTCCAGAACAGCATCGGTCTCGTCACCGCACTCAATCCCGTGCTCGGCTACGAACGTTCCGCCGCCATTGCCTCCGAAGCCCTGCGCACCGGCGCGAGCGTCTACGACCTCGTCATCGCCAAAGGCTGGCTTTCGCGGGAACAACTCGACGACCTCCTCCGGCCGGAGCACATGACGCATCCACGGCGCGTCGGTGGCTCCTGAACGAGGGTGCCCGCGCGTCCGTGAAATGGCCTTGCTCAGCCGGGGCATCGCTCCTTCATTGCCGGCATGCCGGTTCCCTTTTCCCATGGGGGAATCAGCCACCGCACCGCCATCATGAAGTACTTCCTGGCCATCATCCGTGAGTTCCCCCGGTCCGTCCGGCGGGCTGATCTGCCTGGGCGGGCGGAGACCGCGCGCTGATTCCATGCTGCCACGCCATGCTCCCGAATTCCATGCGCATCGTTTCTGCATTCCTCGTGGTCGTGACTTCGCTCTGCTGGCTGCTGGCGGCCACTCCCTGCGCCGCCCAGAATGGCCACAGCATCCGGATTCCGGTGACCGATGGATTTGACCTGCCGGTGGGCAAGCCCGACGGCGAGGGTTATTACGTGTTCCGCGGATTCTATCCGAATGCCCACATGGGGGAGGACTGGAATGGCAACGGCGGGGGAAACACCGACCTCGGAGATCCCGTCTATGCGACCGCTGACGGGGTCGTCGTCTACTCGCAGGATTACGGGCGTTCGTGGGGGAATCTCGTGATTCTACGGCATGCGGTACAGACTCCCGGCGGTCCGCTGCAGGTGGTCGACAGTGTCTACGCGCACCTCGACAAGCGATTCGTGCGCCTCTATCAGCCCGTGAAGCGGGGGCAACCGGTGGGCACCATCGGGACGGCTCACGGACGGTACGCGGCACACCTTCATTTCGAAATCCGCAAGAATCTCAGGATCGGGCCCTACCAGCGCTCCTTCGCGCGGGATTACACGAATTACTATGCGCCGCGGCAGTACATCAGCCCGCGCCGCCAGCTTCCCGGCGGCAAGGTGGTCGAGGTTCCCGTCGACACCTTCAGTGGCCAGGGACAGGAATCGCCATCGGTGGCAGGAAGTGGCAAGAAGCCGGGGACGGCGCGACCGGTTCCCGTGCCCGTGCGCGACCCCCGCGAAGTGGCACGAGCCCAGGAAGCCGCCCGCAAGCGCCGCGAAGCGGAACTGGACCGCCTCATTCAGGAACACCGCCGCAAAGTGGAAGCCATGCAGGACGATGACCTCGACACCTTCTGGGATCGCCTCAAGAACAAGCTGGGCAACCGGGACCGCTAGCCGAAGCCAGAATTTCCCATGGAAACACCGCAGCCACCGCAGCCAGGAAGAATTTCGATTCCGGAATACGCCATGGCCCTGGCCCACGTTGCCAGTCTGCGTTCCGAGGATCCGTACCGGAAGGTCGGAGCCGTGGCCATCGACTTCTCCAACCGCGTCATCGGGACGGCCTACAACGGACTCGCCCCCGGATTCGACGCCCCGCCGGGATTCTGGGACGACCGGGAAGCGCGCCGGAAATTCATGCTCCATGCCGAGGCCAACCTGTGCAGCCTGTTCGTGCGTGGCTCGGTGCGGCTTGTCGCGGTCACCACGAAGCCCTGCACGGGCTGCATGCAGATGCTCTGCGCGTACGGGGTGCGAGAAGTTTATTTCCGCGACGAATACGAATTCAGCGAAGCCGACGCGGTCGCCCGGATGTACGGCGTCCAGTTGCTGCGCATTGAAAAGTATCCCTGCATCGGTATCTGATTTCCAATGAAACTGAGGCAGTACGAGGGAAGCGGCCGGCCCATGGGCTGCGCCGGAAATCCGATGGGCTGCTTCTTCGCCATGCTCGCAGCCGCCTTCTTCGTGCCGATGCTCGGCATCGGCGGAGCCGTCACCGGGTTTGGCCTGTCCCTGTTTTCCATCGCGGTGCCGGGTATCTTCCTGCTCTTTTTCGCCACCATGGCAGTCGGGATCTTCCGGGTTTTCTTCGGACAATCACTGCGCCCGCGCGTCGCCGAACCACCGCCGTTTCCTCCCGCCACCCCACGGGCGGTGACCCCGGCCGACCGCATGCGGGACCTTCAGGAAAAACTCCCCGCGGACCTGCGCGAACGAAGCCGGAAGTTCTTCGCCCGGGTGGAATCGCTCCTGCCCCTGCTGCGGCAGTCGGAAGATGAAGTGACACGATCGGATTCCGCCGAAGGCCTCGCCAGACTGCGCTGGGTGCACCTCAAATTGCTCGTGGCGCGCGCCCACCTTGAAGCGGCGGGCTCGCCCGAAGGCGACCGCCGCGTCCAGGCCCAGGCCGCCGAAATCCGGCAGCAACTCGCCCACAGTGAAATGTCGCCGGGAGCCCGCGAATCACGCCAGGCCACCCTCGCCATGCTCGAGGAACGACTCCGCAATATGTCGGCCCGCCAATGCCGGCTCGATGAAATCGCTTCGGATCTCGACCGCATCGAGGCCCAGGTCGACCTCGCCGCCGAACGGGCCGCCCTCCATTCGGGCCAGGCCATCGCCCCGTTCCAGATCGATCTGGCGACGCGCATGGTGGATGATGCCGACTATTTCGGGGCGGTCAGTCCCGACGTCCGGGCGGTGGACGAGCATTTCGGATTCCGCCGCGAGACCGAGTGAAGGCGATGCGTCCAGCGGATCCGGATGCTTCGGGGATTCCGGAGCCTTTGCGCTGCCTTGGCCACGATGTTCCGTTCCGGGTGCTGTCGGATCTTCACCTTGGCAATGACCAGAGTGTCGTCCGGAAAGTCTCGGAATTGCGGCCATTGCTGGCGGGCGGCGGCGTCGTGATTTTCAATGGCGACACCCTCGAACAACGCGCGGCCTGCTACCGGGAGAAGTCGGCCCAGATGCTCGGCGAACTCAGCGACCTCTGCCGCGAGGAGGGCGTGGAACCGGTCATGCTGAACGGCAATCACGACCCGCTGGCATGGGGCAGCGATGCGGTGGATGCAGCCGGCGGAAGGATTTTCCTGATGCATGGGCACGCGCTCCTCCGGCTCATCTCGCCATGGAGCAGCAAGGTGCTCGGCTGCCTCGACGATCTCGAAGCAATGCTCTCGGCGCGCGGACCCATGGAAGAACTTCCCCTCGAGGACAGGCTGCAACTGACCCGCGAACTGACGCTGCGCATTCCCGCAGCGGAAACCCGTCAGGGTGGACATGGACTCGGCGGGATGGCCGTCCACGCCCTCAGGGAAATGTGGCCGCCCCGCCGTCCATGGCACATCCTCCGGACATGGATCACCCTGCCGAAAGTCGCCGCCACCTTCGCGGCCCGCTACCGTCCAGGCTGCGAATTCATGATCTTCGGCCACACGCATCGTTCCGGATGCTGGCAGCGCCATGGCCGCTGGCTCATCAATACCGGCGGCTTCGTCAGCTTCAGCCAACCCCTCACAGTGGCATGGAATGGTTCCCGGTTGGCCGTGACTACCATCCGCCGCAGGGGAAATGCGTTCGTCACCGACGGAACAAGAACGCTGCCCGATGCCAGCAACTCCCGTCAGGTGCGGCTGCCGCACCGTCCCTGACGTAACGTCTTCAGTCCAAAACGACCGCTTTCCCCCATCGCTTCATGATCCGCAAAACGAAAATCATCGCCACGCTCGGTCCCGCCACCCATTCGCTCGAAGCCATTGCCGCCCTGCTGCGTGCCGGAGCGTCTGTCTTCCGCCTCAACATGAGCCATGCGTCGCCGGATTGGTGCCGCGAAGTGACGGCGCGCGTCCGCGAAGCCTCGGCCATCACCGGAAAGGACGCCGCGGTCCTCATGGACCTCAAGGGACCAACCATCCGCACGGGCGACCTGCCCGCAGCGGTCATGCTCAAACGCGGCGATACGGTGGAATTCACCCTTTCGGGCGCGGTGGCCACGCTGCCGATTTCCACGACCGTCAACTATCCGGGTCTCCACGCCGACCTCAAGAAGGGGGACACGGTCCTCGTCGATAACGGCATGCTGCACATGAAAGTCGTCAGCAGCGCCCCCGAACGGGTCATCTGCAGTGTCCTCACCGAAGGAAAACTGGGATCGCGCCGCCACATCAACCTGCCGGGAATCCGCGTGCAGCTGCCTCCGCTCACCGACCGCGACCGCAGCGACATCCGCCTCGCCACGGAAATCGGCATCGACTGGGTCGCCATGAGCTTTGTGCGCGATGGTGCCCACCTCCAGCTCCTGCGCCGCGAACTCAAGGACGCCGGGCTGCCGGCCAGAATCATGGCCAAGATCGAAGACCAGCAGGCCGTCGCCAATCTCGATGCCATCATCGACGCGGCCGACGCCGTCATGGTAGCCCGCGGCGACCTCGGCATCGAAGTCCACATCGAGGAACTCCCGGTTGTTCAGCGCCGCATCGTGGGCCGCTGCATCAAGCGCGGCAAACCTGTCGTCGTCGCCACCCACATGCTCGAAAGCATGGTCACCAATCCCGTGCCGACGCGCGCCGAAGTCACGGACGTCGCCAACGCCGTCACCGAAGAAGCCGATGCCATCATGCTGAGCGGCGAAACCAGCACGGGTGCGTACCCAATCGCCTGCGTCGAAATCATGGACCGCATCGCCCGGCGCATGGAATCCGCCGACCGCACCCCGAGCCTCGCCGAACACGCCCCGCTCAGCAATGACAAGCAACGGCTCGTCCGCTCGGCCGTCGACCTTGCCGACCGCATCGACGGCGCTTCCATCGTCGTCTTCACCCAGCGCGGGGTTCTCGCAGGATACGCGGGATGGTTCCGTCCGCAGCTCGCCCCGGTCTTTGCGATCTGCCAATCCCAGGAAGTCGCCCGCCCCCTCCACCTCCTCCGCGCCGTCCACCCGCTCGTCATGCCCTTCGATGCCGCCCAGCGCGAACTATCCACCGCCGCCGCCGTCGCCCTCCTCAAATCCCGCCGCCTCGTCAAGGACGGCGACACCCTCGTCATCATCAGCGATATCCTCGACGAAACCGGAGCCATCGATTCCATCATGCTGCGCCGCGCCTGACATACGCCCGCGCGTCCCCAACGGGGACCGAGAGAACAGCCTCGGGAACAACAAAACGCCAGACCTCTCCACACCTCTCCGCGAGCCTCCCCCGAACTGGCGCGTCCCCAACGGGGACCGAGAGGACAGCCTGGGGCTGAGCAACGCGATGCCCCAGGTAACCGGCCAACCCCATCAAGGCGCCCTGAAGGGGCGCGAGAGCCTCACAATACCGGATGATTTCCCGACAAACGCCCAGAGATCTTCGAACACACGACGCGGACTGGAAAGTCCGCGTTCCTTTCTTCTCGCGTCAAGATGACGGCCCGCAGCGCCAGCGGCGCGGCCAATGCCCTGGGTATCTGGTTGGTTGATTTCATAAAACCCTGCAGGGGGCGGTCCATCCGGATTTCCCGGTTCATTGGTCGCTGCGGAGGGTTGACGGCAAAAGGCCAGACCATGCTGCTGCCGTGGGCACTGATGGTTCGCCGATGGGCGGTCAGTGCGTGACGAGGCGGTAGAAGGCGCTGGAGGCAGGTGGGGCCGGGTCGGTGGCAGTGATGAGGCCGTTGCGGTCGGCGGTGAACCAGCCGGCATCGGTCCATGAGGAGAGGGAAGTGGAGCGCTGGAGCCGGTACGTGCGGCCGGGTTCGCCGCTGGCGGTGATGCCGGTGGTGGGGTTCCATGCGAGGTCGGTGGCGGCGGCGGGGGCTGGGTCGGTGGAGCCGGGTGATCCACCGGGGGTGGCTGAGCTGCGCCAGTGCGTCTGATTTTCCCATGCGGTCCATGCGGCGGAATCGTCGATGACGACGAGGGATCGGCCGCCGCCCTGCAGGGTGGGGCCGTGGGTGCTGGGGAACCATGATCCTTCGTAGCGGAAGTCGAGGATTTCCTCGCCGACGGCGTCGGTGAGGCGGATGCGTTCGCCATTGTTGTCGAGGCTGCCTGTGAAGATACCGGCGAGTGGGGTGGCCTGGCCGTAGCGTTCGGCGAAGGCGGCGGCATTTTTGGCGATGATGGTGCGGGCTCCGGGTTCGAGGGTGAGGTCCGGGAACGTGAAGGTGACCCCTTCCGTGAAGGAAGCATTGCGGAGCTGGATGGGGGAACTGCCCGTGTTGCGGAGTTCGATGTATTCGTATTCGCCTGCAGGGAACGAGCCACCGGGGGCGGGGTCGTACATGAGTTCCGTGATGCGGAGGGACAGCTGGAGCGGGGTAGGCTGCGGAGTGGTGGTGATCGACTGGACGAGGCGGTCGTCGGCTGGGTTGGCGGGGTCGCGTGTGTCCCAGAGTTCGATGATTTCGCCGCGGGCTGAGATGGTGCCATTGAAGCTGCCCTGGACGAAGAGTTCCTGACCGCCGCGGGGGCCATTGGTCCGGGCCCGGAAGGCAGAGGTTCTTCCGGCGACGTACATGGAATCATTGGCGCGGATGACGGTGCCTGGCTCGAAGGCATGTTCGATGCCGCGGCGGAGTTCCCAGCCTGAGATATCGACATCGAAGTTGTTCGGATTGCGGAGCTGCACGAATTCTTCCTCCTGGCGACCGCTGGACGGGAGGGCGTCGATGTCGCCGAAGTTGATGGAGGCGTCGGCGGGCTGGGCGTCCGGGATGCGGATGCCTGCGCCGAGGCTATTGGCGGCGGAGAAGGCCGTGAAGAGGCCGGCTGGGACCGCGGAAGCGCTGCCGGAGCGGCGGCTCGTGAAGAACGACTTGATGGTAGCGTTGGTGACGCTGTTGTAGGTGCCGAGGGCAGGCGTGGTGGCCTTGATCGGATTCCAGAAGGTGTCTGCGAGGGCCTCCGGGGACCCGGCGGCACTGCCGAGCACCGTGTCCATGAGCGTGCGGAGACGGCGGAGCATCATGGGCCGGATTTTGGCGTCGTTGAAGCAGGCTTCCCAGAGGTAGTTCCACTGATGGCTGCCATTGATCTTGCGTCGTGCCCAGTCGCCCTGGAAGGGATGGCCGACGTACGGGGCGGCGTCGAGGGAGAGGCCGAGCGTGCCGTCCTTATCCCATGAAATGACGTGCCATTCGCCGGTGCCTTCCGTGTCGCGGTACATGTAGAAATTCTTCCGGGTATCATCCGTGTCCGCAATGATGACGCGGGCGGCGAGGTAATTGCACACATTCGCCATGTTGAGCATGTCGAAGAGTTTGACGCGGCGTTGAGCCGTGAAGCCCGCCGGAAAGACAGGAGCAGCCCCGGGATTGGCACTCGTCCAATCGTCCGGATTGGAAGAATGCACGGCATCGACGAGCGCCTGGTAATCCCGGTTATCCTCGTCGAGGCGGCTGCGTTTCTGGACCCCGTCGAAGGAATCATTGAAGACCGGCTCGAGATTCGAGCGCTGGTCGAGCTTGTAGAGGGCACCGTCGGGGTCGAGCCCGTTGCGTTCCAGCATGCGTTCGTCGACCTGTTCCACGAAGTAGGCGACGCCGCCGCGGCCGCCTGCGGAATCCGCCGTGCCATTGACGCGCATGAGGACCGGGAAGGCCGCGCAGGCCGGGTGGCCCGAGCGCCGGAGGAGTTCGAAGGCGACCGACGGCCGGATGATGGTTTCGGCACCGCCCAGTGAAGTGCCATTGAGGTTCGCTTCCTCGACGCGTCCGACCGTATCGCTGATGAAGCAATGGTGCCCGGTATTGAAGTCGAACTTCCGGGATCCAGTCGATGTGAAGCCCCCGCGCTGGCGGATGAAGACATTATCGTAGAGTTTTCCGTTGAAGAAGACGGCTCCGTAGGTGCCTGCGCGGGTCGAGGCGGCCGCGGTATTCTGAGCGAACCAGTACCAGACCGGGAGAGTCGTCGAGAAGCCTGTCGTGGCGATCATGGTGCCGACGTACTGCGGTGAATTGTCGGGAATATTGAAGACTGGCCAGCGGGTCGCATTGGCCTCGGCGTCGGTGGCCTGGAAGAACCAGCGGACCATCTGTCCCTGGGTGTAGGAAGTCTTCGGAATGACCGCCGTGTAGATGCTGTCGCCTGCCACGGCATCGCCGCCGGTTCCGTCATCGTTCATGGCGAGCGTCTGTTCTGCGGTGTAGGCGACGCGCCATTTCATGGTGACGGCGGCGACCGGGCTGAAGACCGGGAGGACGCGGCAGGTGACCGTGAGATTGTCGGCAGTCGTCGGCAGGGCCGGGGAGAACTGGTCGAGTGAAATGGCAGGACCGGGCGTCGTTGATCCTGCGGCATTGGGATTGCCGGGAGTGGGGATGGAGAGGTAGGAAGGAGCGGGTGCGTAATCGCCTACGTCCTTGGTTTCCAGTTCCGCGAGCTGGAGGAAGTCGGGATTGGCAGCGGCGAGGTTGAGGCCGTGGATCGCGAGGACATTGGTGCCTGGCTTGAGGGCGGAGAGGTGGTCCGTGAGACTGAAGGATTCGAACTGGACCGCTTCGCTGTTAGAACTGCGCTCCGTGGCGGTGGCATTCCATGCGGGTTCGTTGCCCGGGGCATTGCCGAGGGCGACCGGGACGCCATTGAGCCATGCGACGAAGCCATCGTCGTATTTCATGCGCAGGGTGAGGGCGTCGAGGGCGGCGGGATTCTCCACCTGGAAGGGGAGGCGGAAGAAGGCCGAGGCATTCACATTGTACATGTCCGCGGCGAGTCCGGTGCCGATGAGGCCCGCGAAGTCGTTGAGGGGCGGTGGCTGGGTGTTGTTCTTGCCGAGCTGGTAGCGTCCGGCGACCTCCGAGGCCGAGAGGGCGCGGGGATGGACGGCGACTTCATCGATGTCGCCCTGGAAGAAGAAAGTGGCGGCGGTTTCATTCTGTCCGGCACCGATGCGGAGGCCGCGGACCGTATTCGGATTGAAGACCGGCGAGGTGCCGGTGCCCACCTGGGTACCATTTACGTAGAAGCGCTTCACGGTGCCGTCGTAGGTGCCTGCGAGGTGAACCCATTGGTTGAGGGTGACGGCTGGGCCCGTGATGGGATCCCATGCGCCACTGGCTCCGGATCCAGTCCAGAATTGCCATGTGTTATTGCTGGCTGCGTAGAAGATGTAGCCATAGGTCTGGCCATTCTGATCATTCCGTCCGGACACCGCGGCGCGGAACGTGCCGGTACCGCCGGTGGCCCTGGCCCAGCATTCGACTGTGAAGACGCTGGGATTGAGTGATGGATGGTAGGGGGTTTCGATGTAGCCTCCGGCGAAGCGCGGCGCTTTGTTGTCGGCAGGCATGCCGGCTTCGGAAGGCGGGCGTGGTCCGCTGCCTCCGCCGGTGATTGATCCGATCATGGAGCCATTGGCTTCCGGGCCTGCCGATCCTGCGTTGGCGACCGTGATGTTCACGGGAGTGGTGCTGTCCTTGAGCCGCCACCATCCCTGGGGAGACTGTGCGGCGAGGGCGGCGGCCGCTTCCGTGCCGGCTGCGCCCGTGGTGGCTGCGGTGAACTGCGCCGCCACTTCGTCGCCGCTGAGGGATCGGTCGAAGACAGCGACCTCATCGATGTCGCCTGGGAACCAGAACTGGCCGGCTCCTTCCGTGGCACCGCCGCCGATGCGGAGCGGGAACTGGGTATTGGGAGCGTAGGCCGTCACCGCTTTTTCCGCGACTTTGGTGCCGTTCAGGTAGAGGGTTTTCTGAAGGTTGGCGGCGTCGAAGGTACCCGCGACATGGTACCATTGATTGGCGGCGATGGTGCCCGTGGCGGCCGGGGCGTCGAGGGCATCCCATGCGGAGCCCGTGCCCGTCCAGAAGGAAAGCTGCTGGGTTGTCGGGAGAACATAGGCCACGTACCCGCGCACGATGGTGCTTTCCCGGCTCGTGAGCGGAGCCTTGTGGACGGTGGTGTTGGCCCCATTCCAGCGCATCCAGAAGGAAAACGAGAACGACTGCGCATTGTGCGCCGCCGACCATGGGATATCGATCTTGTCGTTCGTGCCGTCGAATTTCGTGCCGGTATTGTCCGCTTCGAAGCCTTGGTGCGTCGGGGCGGCGAGGGAAGGGGAATTGAGAATCGCCCCGTTCAGGTAGAGGCCGGCAACGCCTGCGGTTCCTGTACTGAGCGCGGCCGTGCCGGGTGTGCCGGTTTCCTCGAGGCGGTAGAAGGCACCCGGTCCGTCGCCCAGGACATCGCTGGTCCATCCGGAACCGAATTCACTGGCACCCGTTTCAAAGCCGATCCCGTTCACGGCCGGGGACCATGAGGAATCGTCGAAATCCCGGCTGCGCCATGTCGATCCGAGCGAGCCATCGCGCGGGACGAGCACGCGTCCGGCGGCTCCCTGGGTGATCGCTTTGGCCGTCGTCACCTTGGCAGCGAATCCGTAGGCGAGGTCGGGCACCTGCGGAGGGTAAGCGGGAGCGAACTCCGTAGCCGCCGCGCCATTGGGTCGGACCAGCGCAAGGTATTCGCCCGTGGCGTCGAGCCGGAAATTCGTGTGCAGCTGTTTGCCCGGGGTGCGGCGGTTCTTGTTCGATGCCCAGACTACGAGGTATGCCTTCGGGCCGATGCTGACTGCCGGGAAGGTCCAGCGGGCCGGCTGGGTGGCAAGGTCCGTGAGGGCCCAGCCGTCGAGATTGACCGACTCCGTGCCGGGATTGTGGAGTTCGATCCAGTCGCTGAAGTCGCCGTCTTCGTCGGCGCGCACCGAAGCATTATCGGCCATGAATTCGGTGATGACGACCTGGGCGGGGGCGCTGGCGGCGAGGAAGGCAGCGGCGGATCCGGCGGCCATGCGGAGAAAAAGGGGACGGAATCTCATGGTGACTACTGAAAGGATAGCCATCATCATGCCGTCGTGTCGTGGAAAGACACGATTAATTTTCGCCTCGGGACTTGCCGGGCACCACGCATCCACGGGTGAGTCCGCGAAAACAGTCCCATTCTCCGCCAAATCTGATTTCCCTGCCGACCATGAAACGCTTGTCCCTACTCTTTCTGCTTACTGTTCCGGCTGCTGCGGAGGCTCCGCTGCCGGCTGATCATGCGGTGCGCATGGAACGGGGGCTGCAGCTGTTTGCGTCGGAGGTCCGGGCCATTCTCAATGAACATTGCGTGAAATGCCACGGTGGCGAGAAGACCAAAGGCGATTTCGATCTGGCGACGCGCGACGACCTCCTGCGGGGCGGGGCTGAGGGCAAGGCAGTGATTCCCTTTGATCCGGCGGGCAGCCGTCTGCTCCGCCTCGTGCGCCGCGAAGAAGAACCCCACATGCCGGGAACTGGTCCGGCTCTTGCGCCTGAGAAAGTCGCGGCCCTTGAGCGATGGATTGCCGACGGGGCTCCGTACGAGGCCCCGCTGATTGCTGGAAGGAAGCCTGCCCGCGACAAGGCGAAGGTGAGTGCCGACGACCGTCAGTGGTGGGCCTTCCAGCCCCTCGCGTCGCCGCAGCCCCCGCGGCCCGGGCATCCCATCGATGCGTTTCTGAGCGAAAAGGCAGCGGCGCAGAAGGTGGCGCTGGCTCCGTTGGCCGAGCCTGCCGTGCTGCTGCGCCGGGCGCACCTTACCCTGACCGGACTGCCGCCGTCGCCCGAGGAAATTGCCGCCTTCACGGCCAATCCCTCCGACGAAGCATGGTCGGCGGTCATCGACCGCTTGCTGGCATCGCCGGCGTACGGGGAACGCTGGGCGCGGCACTGGCTCGACGTGGCCCGTTTCGCGGAAAGCAGTGGTTTCGAGCATGATTACGACCGGGAAGGCGCGTGGCATTACCGGGACTGGGTGATCCGGGCGTTCAATGACGACATGCCGTGGACGAAATTCGTGAGTTGGCAGCTGGCGGGTGACGAGACGGATCCGGACAATCCTGCGGCGCTCATGGCGACGGGATTTCTGGGCAGCGGGGTCTTTCCGACGCAGATCACGGCGAACGAAGTGGAACGGACGCGCTACGATGCCATGGACGACATGCTGAGCACGACGACGTCCGCCTTTCTCGGGCTGACGGTCGGCTGCGCCCGTTGTCACGATCACAAGTACGACCCGATTCCGGTGCGTGATTACTATCAGATGCTGACGGCGTTCACAACGACGACGCGCAGTGTCCTTGAGCTGGAAACCGAGCCTGAAAAGGCGGCGGCGGCGCGGGTGGCATGGGAAGAAGACGGGCGGAAACAGGAAGCGGCCATCGCGGCGCGCACGAAGGCACTTCGCCCGGCATTTTTCGACTGGATGGCCGCAGGCGCTCCGGGCGCAGGAGAATCGGCATGGCAGGTCACGGAGTTTGCGGAAGTGAAATCCGATGCTGGCGCGTCCTTCGTGCGGCAGCCGGATGGATCGTATCTCGCGGGCAGCAGCAATGGGGCGGAAGACCGCTATGTTTTCGCTGGAGGCAAGGTGCAGGGGCCCGTGCAGGCCATCCGGCTCGAAGCGCTCGCGGATCCATCGATGGTGGGTGGCGGGCCCGGCCGCGCACCCAATGGCAACATGGCACTCAGCCGCATCCGCATCTTCGCGAAGTCCGGCAATGCCGGGGAGAAGGAACTGAAGATCGCGCGCGCCGTCGCCGATTTCGAACAGAACAATGCCGGGCTCAGCGTGGCGTCCAGTCTCGACGACGATCCAAGGAGCGGCTGGGCCGTCGATCCTCAGTTCGGGAAGAATCATGCCGCTGTCTTCACGCTCGCCGAACCCCTCTCCGAAGGACCCGCGGAACTGCGCGTCGTACTCGAATTCCAAGTCAATGGTCAGCACAATATCGGACGTCCCCGTCTTGCGGTCACGAACCGATCCGATGCCGGACCCGAAGACGACGCCCTGCCACCGGATCTCGCTGCCCTCCTTGCCCGGGCCCGCAGGGCCGAGTTGCGCGAGGCACTCACCGAAGCCGAACGCGAAACGATTTTCGGTTGGTGGAAGGGACGCGATGCCGGGCTGGCGGAACTTTCCGCGAAGCTTGCGGCGCACAAGGCGGCCCGGCCGCGCCAGACGAGCAAGGTCCTTGTCTGCGGCGAAGGCTTTCCACCACTCCGCATGCATTCGCAGGGGGCTGACTTCTTCAATGAAACGCACCATCTGAAGCGCGGGAATACGGAACTGAAGGACGGAGTGGCTTCCCTTGGATTCCTTCAGGTGCTCACCCGGGAAGGCACCGAACCCGCCCGCTGGTTCCGCCCGCCACCGCAGGGGGCCCGCTTCGCGAACCGCCGCAGCGCCCTCGCTTCATGGATCCTTGACCTCGACCACGGAGCCGGAGCCATCACCGCCCGCGTCGCCGTCAATCGCCTCTGGCAGCACCATTTCGGCCGCGGCATCGCTGCTTCGCCCAACGATTTCGGACGCACCGGCAGCCTCCCGAGCCAGCCGGAATTGCTCGACTGGCTGGCCCGGGAATTGATCCGTCACGACTGGAAACTGAAGCCGCTGCACCGCCTCATCATGACCAGTGCGGCATGGCGTCAGTCGTCGGCCCGGGATGCCGCCCGCGAGGCGGTGGATCCGGACAATGCCCTTTTCGTGCGGTTTGTGCCGCGCCGGCTCGAGGCGGAAGCGCTGCGCGATTCCCTGCTCGCGATTTCCGGCCGGCTTGATCCTGCCATGTATGGAGCGGGCACGAAGGATGAGAATTCGCGCCGCCGCAGTATATATTTCACAGTGAAGCGCAGTGAACTGATGGGGAGCATGGTGGCCTTTGACCAACCGGAACCGTTGGTCAGTCAGGGACAGCGGCCGGTCACCACGGTGGCTCCGCAGGCGCTTCTGCTCATGAACAGTGCGCAGGCGCGGTCGTGGTCGGAAGGTCTGGCGGAACGTCTCCAGCGCGAAGCGGGCACGGATGCGGCGGCGCAGATCGAGCGCGCCTACCTGCTGACGGCGGGACGTCCGCCGCAGCCGGACGAACGGGATCGCTGCATGGCCTTCCTCACGGCTGGCGGGCCGTCGGCCCTGCCCGACCTTTGTCAGGTCGTCCTCAGTCTGAACCGGACGGCCTACGTGGAATAGGTGCCTGCCTTGCTGCCGGGCCATCCGTCATTCCGGAGTGGTCAGCGGCGCGCATCCGGGTTTTGCTGCGGCATGATGAACCGCCGCCGCTTCTTTTTTCTGGGTGCCATGGCCAGTGCGGCCACGGCCCCGCGTGTTTCTGCTCAGGAGAATGCCCCGTCGGGCCGACTGCGTGTAGCGGTCATGGGACTTGGCCGCGGCATGGCTCATGTTGATGCATGGCTCAAGGTACCGAATGTCACGGTGGCTGGGCTGTGCGAGGTCGATGAACGCCGCATGGCGGATGGGGTGAAGCGCGTGGCTGCCGCGGGTCAGGCTGATGTGCCGCGCACGGAACGCGATTTCCGCCGCCTTCTCGAGGACCGGAACATCGATGTGCTGAGCATTGCGGCTCCGAATTTCTGGCAGACGCCTGCGGCTGTGCTGGCCTGCGCAGCCGGAAAGCATGTCTACGTGGAAAAGCCCGGCAGTCACAATGGCGCGGAATCCATGCTGCTGGGCAAGGCGGCGGCGCATGGGAAGAGGCATGTGCAGCAGGGAACCCAGCGGCGCAGCCTGCCCGCGCTGCAGGAAGCCGTGGCGCGGATCCAGTCCGGCGAGATTGGGACAGTCCGCAGTGTCCGCTGCTGGTACGATGCCGACCGCGGGCCCGTGAAGCTCGCCCGGGATGCGGCCGTGCCGGGCTGGCTCGACTGGTCGCTCTGGCAGGGCCCGTGCCCGGATCAACCGT